>Ga0126338_10000996_pt1 | contig 17313 bp, 11 predicted proteins | sample OrbCmetagenome_2_FD_92529 | JGI IMG/M metagenome (GOLD analysis project Ga0126338, IMG submission 92529) | Coral microbial communities from Petempiche,Puerto Morelos, Mexico - Orbicella C C metagenome | ecosystem: Host-associated > Invertebrates > Cnidaria > Coral | place: Petempiche,Puerto... | reverse complement strand
TGCAAGTTGAAGAAATATTTATTTGGGAATAAAACGAAAGAAAGCGTCACGCTCGATGGCGCCAATTTCGCTACTCGATGACTATTACTAATAGTCCCCTAGTAGCGTAGCCAATCAAAATGCTGGATTTGCATTAGTCCACTAGTTGGGCAATACTAACATCAGTTATCAAGCGAGCCTAATTATCATCTGGCAAGTTCACAAGACTATCCGGTGTTCTCGACTCCAAGCCTTACATCAGGATCTTGCCACAACAGTTAGTTGAGTTAACTGCTTTTCTGGTAGCCCAGAGTTCATCACCGGCCTCAGTCAAGCCTTACCAGAAATATACTTAGTTATGTATAGACTAGAAGTTAAATAAGGGCTTTGCTCTGAAAAGAAGGTAACGCTCAAAACGTTACCTTCACAAGCTTGCTAAGGCGGTTAATTTATCTCAATCAGTTGTTAAATCGCTAAATGTGTCATTTGCCCGCCGACACAACCAGCATTTTCTTTAGAAACCACTACCTCTCTTTTATTATATGGCTCTGTCTCACAAGGACTGGGAACTACCGAATTCACGAATTTGATTGGCTGAAATCAATGTTGACCGCGGTCTAGATTTTCCCATCTAGACCGACATCTAGATCGGTTTCACATTTTGCGTTGAAAAAGTAGCAAACTAAAATACAAAAATGTTCACCATTTTTTTAAATTTTCTTCTCAATCATTTATGGAAGTGCCAAAAAGCCTGATGACAAAAAAGAAGTAAAGAGGACGAGCAAATTTCGCCAGGTTTAAGTTAAGCTCATCGCTGTTCGCAAGCAAAATGTCAGCAAACCAGTTACATTAAATGAATTAAAGTTGTCTTCTTTGCCATATAATAAACATCTTATTAACCGAGCTAACTCGGTCTGTATGGGAGAATCTTGACCTCGGTCGTGTGTACAGACCTCACTGCGTTCGGTCTGTACTCACGACCTCGGTCAAGATTCTCCCATACAGACCTCTAGCTCGGTTAATAAGAGCTAAATATTAGCGGAAATATCCGTCGACGTCTAGTCGGCCTTCCATGTTCAAAGAGATTGTTATGTTTATTTACCTATACTCATACATTTACGTATTTTCTGTTGCAGTATTTTTTCAGAAATGGTGCTAATTTAATTCTCCTGGGAACAAATTCAACTAAACACATGAAACTACATCACCAATGCGGTGTACTTAAAAGGAATGTCCCAACGAACTTCACAATCACGTGACCAGGATTCAAGTCAAAAAGCCATGGTTGCACACCAGGACAACTTAACCGACGCCCTTAATTCTCTGGGCCTGACAAAAGGCTCCACAAACTTGTCCCCAGAGGCAAAAAGACACCATGAAAATGTTGCCCTTTACATGTTCATCGGCCTCGTGGCGGCATTTCTGTTCATTGCAGCTATTATCATCACTGTTGAGCTCTACCGGAGTGGACGATGCTTGAAAAATGTTAAACGGAAAGGAGATAAAGGGAGAACTAGGTTAGACAATGATGATGATGACGATGATGAAGATTATTCAGAAATCGAGATGAACGATTTATGAATGTAGACCAATCACAGGGGTTTGTACGGTGTAATTCAGTCTAATGTGATAAAGAAATGCGATCCTCGCAAAAGGTCAGTGGTCCAACTAAAATGCGGGGAAGCTTGGAGTTGTTCAAGGTTGCAAACCTTAAAGGTTGATACGCCTTAAAACTTGTCAGGAGTCGAGGAATCTTTGTTCACCATGGGATAGCTTACGTTTTTCTCAGTAGTGCTTTTGGAAACTTCATTACTGATCAAAAGACCACGTGCAGTGACAAACTCACATGCATCGGAGAGAAACGACAAATTCGATCTCCGAATCAATGCTTCAATGATGTTCGTGCATGCGCAATGCCATTTCCGTGCACTTGAGAAAGCCAAGGCCATTCAGCTAGCCTTAACGTGATTCAAGCCTTCAACAAATATGCTAACAAGAGTTTAGGAGTTAAGGACTTTGTCGGGGAACCAAGTATCAAGGATGTATGGATTGCATTCTTGCGCCGATATTAAGCAATGTCTCAGTGAAACCGAGATAACTGGAACATGCACTTGTATAAAACAAAACGTCCTACGTTTATACACGACTTGCTTTCAGCTTGGTAAAGATTGCGAACAATCATAGAAGATACTGACCGACCAAAAGGCTCTTTTAAACAAAGATCATTTTCGTTCAAATCCTGGTGAAGTTTAGCAGAGGAATTTTGATTTTTGATTTTTCTCCCGAGAGCCAAACTGGCGGTTTTCCGGTCGGTAATTATAATGATACTGTGATCATATTATTTCAATCAGGCAAGATATCAGACCTGCATGATGATCATATCATATTGATTGATCAGTCACTCTGTTATATAGGTCTACATTCTTTTAACACCTTATCAGTCTAAAGAACAAGTGCTACACCGAGATTTTGCTGATAATCGCACAGTATTCCATACAAGTTCCGTCTCCAGACATCAATTCTTGACTAATTTAGTAACACTTACCAGGAGCACTCGTGAGTCCATAATCTAATTATCCGTTAACTATGAAAGATAACAGAGAGGTCTGTAGGTTCTGTGCAGGTTTACCGAGATATCTACAGACGAAAAAACAATCTTTATACATAAGTTAGAATCAATAGAAGGAAACTGTGTTTTGTTGTAATAAAGAAACTGGCTGCAAAACGTACGGGTTTTCACAAGGACTTCATGTTGGCTAATATTGGGCAATGTTCTCCGTCTAACAAAAGCTATGGGTCACTTGAAGAAACTATGTAACCTGAAATTTTCTTAATCGTTTCATGACAGTGTTATAGTCATGATTGTCAGCTAATATCAACCAAGTTTTTGCTCATTAAATTTCTAGGGCGTTTCCAAATGAACGTAAAAACTCCTTATTAACGGTTCCTAAGGATGTTGAGAGACACTAAAATGAATCTAACTGAAGATAACAGTTATCTGTATTTGGAATCCTCGTTACTTACTTCGTACCTGAATTATATGACTTAAGGGATATTGTACTGGACATTGCTTTCAGACGAACCCCTAAATTCTCCCAACTGACATAAAGGAAATGTGTGGCAATTGTTAGGGAGATTTGAAAGATTTAAAACTTTATGATCATTTGCTTACACAGGTTTGGACGGTGCATGTTTGGTGTCTGTGTTTAGCATTAATCACACATTTAGAGTACATCCAGTTCCCTTTTGAATCGATGATAGTTGATTCGCGCATATCTGAGAGATTGTCTCTAATGATTACATAAAAGCTGTATGTAGGCTGCAAAAATACGACTGTTAATTAATTTTGACGTGTACGCATGAGCGACCTTACTCTCTATAGAGACAAAATTAAAAACCCAACTCATGAATGCATTCAGTTTGTCTATACGGCTCGAAAGGGCCAAAATGGAACCTTTTTTTTTCAACTAAAGCTGTGATAAGGTTGAAACTCAGGTCTGTTGAAATCAACTATTAAGTTAAGAGTAAGAATGAGCTTGGATTTCGCCCACAAAACGAAATTCTGGAACCTTGTAGAAATAGTTACAACAGATTACTCGGGGTTCTTTCATATTGAAGGCTCGTAGGTTCAAAACCCCGTCCCCCATTCCCATCCGTCAGCTGGTTATTTCTAGCAAAACACGAGAAAACCATAGCTAACCACAGGGGTAGTGTGTGGATCACTTTGTTATTACTTCCGTGTATCCAATATGGCGCTGAGTTGCAATCTTCTAAAGTCATCAAAATTTGTAAAAAATGAGACAATTCTGTTCAAAACTAAAGGAGTGGAATAACATACCTCTTTATTTTCATAGTCTTAAGACATTATTTTTCAATTCACGCTGGCAGAAACCGGAATATCGCTCAAGCCCTGAGGGTGATTTCATTTTTAAATCTGAAACCATTAATTATCATGTCAATCGATAACAAGGTACCATATTCAAATAGGTTCTAGTTATTTCTAGTAAACATTTCTGCGTCAGGTGTATCACGACAGCGCAGAATTTAAGCTAGACGACGGACGCCGACGAATTCAAAGCTAGGTGAGTGCCCTCGCCCAAGCAAGAGTTACATACGACTTACATTTGGTGCCCAGAGGCATTTTTCAGTAGAACTTCTTGTAGTCACTTGAGTGCACAGATTCTTCCGGCGGTGTTCTGCAACTTAGTTCGTAACTTAGAATAAAACACTGTAGCAGTTGATTTATTTGAAATAATGTACTCTGTCAAGAGAAAATCATTTTCTCTTGACTGTGTACAATGTATCTTCGTGTCAGATGGCAGTTCATTGGTGCTTATCAAATGAACAGGGCTGCTGAAGTAATGATCAGATATAGAATGGCGGGCTGTTTATTAAGTCCGGTCTAATTTGTATAAGTAATCAGGTTTCATAGCCAAAACATGTCGTCACGTGATAAATCATATCTTGCTCGCTATCTCTACCATGATTAAAACTTAGCAACATTTTATTTCCCACATATCTCCATGTCTACATTACTAATCCTAGCAGGTTGTCACATTTGATCCTAGTTACAGACAGAAGCCTGTACAAACTCTCTTGTAGATGTTGCAAAGTCAAAGTTCTTCATGCTGCTAACAAAATTCTGAATTTGTTTCCCCGAGTGGCTGTTTTACGGCTCTGAGCATTACAGATCAGATACAAGCTACAATTTCTTAGAGCCAACGACGTTCGTAAAACATCCTAGTCGATCAAGGTACATAAAATGGAATAATACAGCTGAGTGGAAGAAACAAATTGAACCTAGCCTGTTAGTGTACAACTGATGTAGCATTGTTCCTCTCGATCAGGAGTGATGCTTTTAGCTAATAATTCGCTGAGAGTAAAGAAATGTCTTGGAAATTTTTTTAAGTGGATTGGGTTGATGATGGCGCAATAGAGGGAGCGCCCCCCTCCCACCACTGTGGCCCGGGCTCGATTCCGGCCCGGTGCCATATGTGGGTTGAGTTTGTTTTTGGTTCTCCCTTGCTCCGACGGTTTTTCTCCGGGTTCTCCGTTTTTCTCCCTCCACACAAACCAGCATCTCCAAATTTCAGTTCGACTAGAATAGAAAACCAGCATGAAAACCAGCTAAGGCAGATGTGGCTTCCTCTCTAAATATTGTAATTTATTTATTTATTTATTTTATGATTTATTTTGCAAGAACTACAAAGAGGTGATTGCATTTAACTAAACATAAGTTCTTTGAGAATCAATAATATTGCTTTAGGAATGATAAATACTTGTATCTTCTGAGGCACATTAAGTCCAAGATTGTAAACAAGCATTTGTGAATGACATAATTACATGAAATGACTAATTATGCCCGCAAAACTAACCACAAAACACTTCCAAGAGAAAAGCTGTCTGATATTGCCCCGCCTACCTGATCACTAAGTTGTAAGCGTGCCAATTACTTGAAGGGAATGATGTAATATCAGTTGTTGACAAACTTTTCGGCGATTTTACCCCCAGCCCCCCGACTATGAGTTAAAATTCTAAACTTATTCTTAGCTATCGGTAAAAACGGGTCACTTCTTAGCTGATGATAAAAGTTTAGACCAAATGTCAGTTATCAGTTTGAAACCATTCAGACCGGTACCTCTAATCCAGAAGAGAAATCCTCTAAAATCTTCATCAAAATGTTCCATTTGCCACATAGACATGAAAAGGGTTGAATTCCCCTTTTGTTGTGCCCCAGATATAAGTTTCTGTTTCAAGCTATCTGTTTTTTTTTTCTCCACAGAACACACTCTTCCTGTTCTGTCGTCTCCCATGTTAGAGAAATGACGAGTGCCAAAGATTCACTAACCAAGACCAAAAGCTACGAAACGCCAGAAACCACAACGACTTCAGTGTACCGTGCACGTGCTTTAAGTGTAGGGTCGCAGCCAAGATGTAGTTCTGCGAAACCGTCCTATATATTTGAGGGAAGACGGCGATTTAGATCGCAATCAGAGTCTATTTGCCCACTTGGAACTTTAAGAAGTACTCCTTCGTTAGAGTGCCACATCAGCAGTGGACAAGAAGTGTGGAAATTGCCAGTAATATCAGGACAAACAGTTAAGTCAAACAATTTTGTAGATATAACACCAGATGCCTCGACAGTACCTCAGAGGAGAAGATCATGTGTTTTACCAGATCTGCCAAGAGGGCAGGAGGAGACAAAGTTTAGAGCAACACGTTTGAGGCAAGAACACGTTGAACAAGCAGACAACGGCTTTGATGCTTCGAAGAGCAAATCACAGAATTTGGCGAAATGGCTCCGCGATCAACCGCAACTATAACAAGATTTAAATCATGTCTTTAATCCTGACGGGATGTTTTTTTACGGATGAATGTTTATCCGTCATATAGAATTGTAACAGGAAAAAAATATCTTTATGAAGTGTACATGATGTTTTACGAGGATGAAGTTTAGTGACTTAGTCATAAGTTGATAGTTTAACCACTCAGTAATTGCTAACGTTTATTTCACAAAGAAGTTAGGGGGACAACTGATTTTCATATATTTTAAACTTTTTAAACTCTTACTTAATTAATCATGTTAATTTGTTTGGTTAGTGGCGTGATAGTAAATCAAACCCTAGTTCTCAGGCCCCGTCCTCACTAAGCCGGAGGATTTGATATACGCAACAATCACCGGCCATTTTGGATTTGTGTTTGAGGAAAACTCGGGTAGGGAAATCACACGATTATCGAGGCGTCATCGTTTTCAAGAAGTTCCGTTTCCAAAATGTTTTCCTTTCGCACGAAAACGCAAAGCCGGCTGTTTCAAATTCTTCCGGTTTGGAGAGCGTTTTCGAAAAGCTCCGTTTTCAAGACGGATTAGTGTGGACGGAAGGCCTAACCGTAGCAATAAAGCTGCGTTTTCAAATTTCTCCGGCGTGGTGTGGAAGCTGCATCGGACGTCCAAAGCATGAACTGAACAGTTTTCAAAGGAAGTGTTATCCGCTTTGGCAGGCAAATGAAAAGCTTTGCTGATTATCAACTTGAAATTAAAAGTAAGTCAACCGCATTAGAGAATTTGGGGAAAGCTACCGCACCCAGCTTTAGCCCTTCTCCCGAGCTCTGAAGAGATGCAAATTTGCATTGTCAAAAACAATTAAATTATCAGCTTAGTTTTTTCCATAACATCACTGTGAAGCGACTATAAGAGTATTTCGCACCCCTCGGATGCCACGCCCAGTATTTTAGTTCAGTGCCTCAAACAAATTCACGGTGCCGGTTTTATGCCCCTGGGTGGAAAGATGTCACTGGCTGAGTAAAATAATTTTGCCAAACGCAAAACACTTGGCCATGCTATGAGTTAAGTTGAATACCGTTGTCTAGCGACCGTTGTCGTTGTCTAGACACTGACCAGTTAACAACTTCCCCCTTGTCCACTCCAGCTATTGCCCTATGAAAACTGTCTCGGTGTACTTGATTAATTCCATTCACCGAAATACCGTCGCACTTGTATTAAGCCAGGCGTCCTTAGAGAAATTTGGGTGTGGTTCAAATAAATATTGACAAGTAATCAGACAGTGATAATTATCTGCCTCAAAGATTAGTAAGGGAAACTGTTGACCCGTTCAACAGATTAACAGTGTCACATGTGTGAAATTTTTATTTTAGAAAAAAATTAGAAATTGAAACTCGGAAGTGACTTTGTAAGATTTGGTTAGCGTATGCTGGACTACAATAGTGATAAAGTCTTTGCATCATTGGAAAATAGCTGTTCTGAGATAGGGTAGGAGTTTTTGGTTGTTAGTTTAGAACAGGGTTGCAAAATCAAGATTATCAAGATCTAGTATTGGGTAAGGGTTTCCGTGTACCAGCGGTACCCCCCTACCCAGTGATTTACAGAGTACCCCCGAGGGGATAGAAACCTCTCGTTGATTGGGTATGACTCAGAATAAACCGTTATGTTTTTCGTATTCGTCTTTGGTTTTTTTTTTTTTTTTAACCAAGCAGTCTTGCATGCCTCAACAAATCGTGGCTCTCGGTGTTGCGTCACAAAAGCTGCCGGTTTATATAGGCCTGTATGTGGACAAACTTGAATAACAAAGATATCGGAATTCCTGTGTCATTTCAGTTGTGCTTAAACGGAGGAGTTTTCGGGCGCCGGGATTTCAAGCGTCATCTAAACGAAATTCCTGGCTCGGTCAATCAATATATGATCCTGGTTGTTTGAGTAAAAAATATCTTTCCAAAGGATGATGGATTATTTGTCAAAATTGACGACAAAGGCTTCATGTGGTCCATCACGAGGCTTCCTTTGGGCGAATGAAAGAACTACGTCAAATATTGACTTTTGTGGTTTTCCGTGTTTAAAGTTTCAATCAGTGCGAAATAGCGAGAAACCTGTTATAAATTTAGAACTAGAGTTTACATCGGTTAAATTCTCCACATAGCATTTTTCAAGAAAACTTTAGAAGTACCACTTGTATTCAAGATTCCAAAACTCCAACAACTTAGATATTGCATTTCCTTTCTGCAGGTTTTGTCTCAGATGTTTACAAGGTTGCATGTCTTGATCAGAAACCGGACAAAATTGTCCTTTAAACACAAAGGATCAACTAATCCATAGTTTACTACGTCAGGTTGCTTTTTACGTAATAACAGAACACTTAGGTGATCTTAGACCAATACTAACCAAAACTTTCGAAACTTTCGTGACTTGCAGGAGCGCGTGGATCCACAGAACTTAATTAAAATGATTCACAGTTATTCCAGTTTTATACCACACTAATAATATCATTTCCTACTTTCTTTGTCAATACTCCGAATCGAGAGCGGCGGAATGTTTCTAGTTTAGACAATCAATATATATCATTAATAAAATTTTCCGCAATGTTGTGGGTTTTTAAACTAATATTAGCCTTTAAATTATCAAGACGGACAAGTTTATTTAAGTTCCTCTTAATCTCATTGACTCCCCAGGATGGATGTCGAAGTTAACATTCTTTAGAAGAAGTGCCTCGCGAACAATTAAATCTTCGTGTGATTTCTCAATTAAAAGCGAATAAATCATGAAAACGATAATAACTTCTCAATGTGTCCAGGGTTTCCTGAGTGCTCGCTTATTTACGTCATAAAAACAATTAATAACTCTAATTAATTTAACCACACGTCATTCATCACAATACGCTGTAACGATGACTCGGCAAACAGCCATCAAGGAAGCCGCAACGCACGCTCGGAAGTCGTTCAAACATCATACACAAGTGTCTAATTTCGGTAGGTTAAAATTAGGGTATGACTCCTTTAATTCCCCTTATCAAGATCAACCTGATAAACTTTCTAAATGAAGCTACAAGGTTGCACATCATTTGTCTTAGGGAAAGTTCCAAAACTTTCATTTCAAGAGATAAATTTCCCAGCTGCTAAACGACCTTTCATTGGACGTGAGGTTTTGTTCGACCAATCGGACAGACAATGATTTATGACTAACTGAAATAGCAACATTCGCGGTTGTCTGGGACAATTTTTTATTCAATCTGTTTTCATTTTCTAAATTTTTTTCGAGGAACGTAAAATTTCTAGATGAATTCCTTAACGGCTGACACTAGACTGATTGAAACCTCAGGAATTTTAATATGGTTGTTTTGGTCGTCAAAACATAACGTATACGAACCGGGCCAGTTGTTGTTTGTTGGTCAGATACTAATTTTAAATCTCAGTGATACACCCAGCTTTAGATTTTATTTCAAGGTGGAGTTGGGGTAACGAAGTTAGTAGTTCTTTGCCCTAAGTTGTTAGCTCTGGGTTTCTTTCCAACATATTCAAGTTTTGAACATAAAAATACAATCATTTGAAGGGTGAACTCTTTCACATTACGTAACAATTGAGACTTGCGTAATACAGTTATCTTTGCTAGTTATAGCTAACCTGATCTCAATAGCAGGTCTGAAACATTACGTAACTTGACATGGAAAACGACAAAAAGTATAAAATATATTCCATTATGTGAACTAGAACTTTGCCCTCTAATCACAGTCAAATGAGAACCTTGAAATTGGCAGTCAAGTTTATAAACTATGTTTAGTCTATTGAAGCGTATTTTTATCTTTTGCCACATTTAGTACGAAGTTCTATCGTGAGAACATCAATTCCAGGTGTGGCTGAATTTACGAAAGACCCTGAATTCTTATAATATGAGACCTAAATCTTAGACTTTTTTGAAATTACTTGCCCAGTTCAGATAATGGGAAAATGCCTTCAAAACAGACTGTTATACATATGCGTGCTGCCTAACATTTGCGCTAGAATGATCATAGAACCTGTTTTTTCTATTAGGTTTCGAATAAGTTCCTGTCTTTAATTGTTAAAATTATTCCTTTTGTGTTTACAATTCTTGAGGAATTCGACGATTCTTCTCCATACCGTACCATACCGTAAGCACTTCTCTCTGTTCTCTGGTGTGAAACTTCCCTCCTAATTCAGTATAGTTACCTATAAATTGAACAGAATAGCTCATTGAATTCTTCCCAAACCTGATGATAACCTTTGCCCAAAATGCAATATTGCGATTCGGCTATTGTAGGCATCCATACATTACCGGCTAATTTTATATTGGCGTTTGTCTTCTATTATTTATCTCTCTTTGTCCACTTAGTTTATTCTCTACCACGAACTGAAGGCCAAACATCAAGTGGTTCTCTAAGTGATGTTTTTTTCATGACACGATCGCAAGTTTTTAAAAGCAGTACAAAAATAGGAGTGGGAGAACAGTGGTTCTCAAAGAACTTCTACAGTTATTAGCCGTACGTGAGAAGGGTAGTAATGCTAGGAAGCAAAAATTCCTGAATCTTCTTTTATCGAGCCTCAACGTGATAGTCACCAGGAAACGTGAGAGACGAGCGGAAAGACGTTTATGAGATCGAACAAATGTAGGCGCCATTCCGGATAGTCTCTTTGTGTTGTTATCACAATGGTTAAACTTCGCTCCAGGCAATGTCCAACCAGTGTAATCCGTGTTAAGTAGCGACGCAATATTCTACTTTTCAAGCGTAAGAAGACTTTGAAAAGATACAATAAACAAAACCTCTAAAAGCCCACTACATAAAAGGTCCCTTGTGTTTCTAAAGCCCTGTGGTTAGCTGTGTTCTGATGATGAATGAATCATGTGTGGCAACTTGCGTTTTTGGTTTCGAGTGGCCATGAACATGACGCAAAAGAAATAAGGTTTTAACAGTTATTTTAATAGGCCATTAAGCAAGGAACACTGAGTAAAAACACGCTTTCGTTTCGACATAGATAAACAACTGCCATGCCCAAGGCTATAATTAATTAGTTATCTTTGAAATATTCCAGCGGACTTCTTTATCCGTATTCATTTAATTTGCAAAGCAATTGTTTGCTCCACACAGCAGATTGTTCTTTAATTAGAAAGTTACGAATACATTAGCGCTTCAGCACACCTCCGAGAACAAAGAGCCAAAAAGGACTTAGAAATCGTGCAACCCTGTCAAGAATAAGCCTTTTGTACTTTCGCAGCTTGAAATTAAAACTATGATAAACATTTTGTGTGATAATGATGGTCGCAGTTTGCTCTCGATTTCCAGTGGTGTCTCTGCATGCAGTGCCATGTTTGCCTCTTTGAATAATCTCCGAGTTTATCTCAGTCGTTATGCTCTATACAGCTCGCATTTCACCCGACCGAACATCTTAAGCCCAATCACGTAGTCCCGAGACAAATTGGCTTGAACCGAAATTTAATTAATTTATTAACCCTGTTGCTTTAGTAGAACAACGAGCGAGGTGTTAAAATATCCATGACTACAGAAACATTTTAATAATCTTTATTGGGCGTTAATTGTATTATGGAGTCTTTTAATCACCACAGTGCGGTCAAAAATGATGGCTGATGAGTTCTCAAGAGCGAAATCTCGTCAAACGACCGCGATGTTGAAATTCCGGTGATACGCAACTTCGACAATATGGCGTCGATTTTACCCTCGGTACTCAGCAGCTATTAACATGTAATAAGGCAAATTAAGACAACAAGACGATGACACAAATACATTTTATCAACTTCCTGGGTGGAATAGTGTTAAGAGGGGACCATGGGGGCAAAGGAACAAACAAACTTAAGTATTATATTGTTAATATCGCCTTAATCATGACGCCGCGCTCTGATTGGCTGACTGGAATGGCCTATTTATTTTGAGGCCTTTGTTTGAACAAATAAACATTGATTAAAACTATGACAGTCGGTCATTTTGATTAACTAACAAAGGACGAAGATTAGAGGCAAATATAAAATCTGCATTAATCTAACTTTTCTTTTCAAATAAAAATTACTAAAGACGAGGCTACTCCGTAGAGAGAACAGATACTCAATTTGGTTTGCAGAGTGAACGAAGACTAGATATGGACTCTACTGGTCGGCCGAGTATGGTTTACTCAGAGAAGAAGGAAAAAGGAGACAAAATTGGTACGGATCACTCGATAGAATCTGCCTTGATTCAGGCGTCGAGTAAAGGTTATACGATCGATATGATTCTCGGCAATCATGATCGAAGACCAAAACCGAAGCAAGAAGACTCGTTTGAGCAAGACGGCAAGCTGTCAAGAAATTCCAGCGACGACGAAGGTAATTAAATAAAGCATTACCTCGTTCAGTTTCAAATTGATATTACAATCTTATGACACACTTGACTCAGTTTACTCAAGGAATTTCAATGCGCTACTGTGCTCTTTTCACTCAACGCTCAGCAAACATAGCGGAGCGCTCTAAATGAGGCGCTAATTTTGTGTTTAAACTTCAATTTCGTCGTCCTTGGCATCTTGTACAAGGAGGAAATGTTTGCTTCGCTTTCAGCCCCAGCCGTGAAGGTATCATTTTCGTCCTTTTACCGCGTTTAGCTTTCGGAACATCATGTTTGCATAGCAAATATGAAATCTGACTCACTGCCATAGTAGTTTTTTCAAATTCACATGCGGTAGTACAAGACAGTAAACTCTTGCAGTGTATAAGCCAAGTTAACAAGTTAGCTTCTTGCTCATTTATCCACTTAATTTTGTCATTTCTTAGACGATTTAAGTGTGGGCGACGAAAAAGGAAGCAAAGACGAAGACGACCTAGACGAGAGCGATGGCAAACCGAGAAAGATGCGTAGAAGTCGCACCACATTTACAACATACCAACTTCATCAACTGGAGCGTGCTTTTGAGAAAACACAATATCCCGATGTATTCACAAGGGAAGAACTAGCCTTGAGGCTGGACTTAAGCGAAGCAAGAGTCCAAGTAAGTATTGAGCGGTTTTTAAATTATTCATAGCTAGTTCTGTATTTTAACGGGTTTGCGAAGTTCGAAGAACTTCTCTGGGCGAAGGCGACTGGACGCGTAATCTATGCTGTTAATCGTCAATTCATTGGGAGTCGCAGCTAGAGGCGGCGAGAGGCGGTACGAACATGATTCATCCACTTACTCGGTCATCTGACGTGGCCGTGATAAAATTGGCTCGTAGTTTACTCGGCTGACTGTGCATTTATCTCCTGTGTTAACTTTTACTTTGATTGTTAAACATTTCGAGCCAGTATAAGAGAAATTAAAAAGTTGAGTTGCGAACGAACGACCTTTGTGTGGTAAGTTATAGCATCGACTCGTTGCGTGGCGCCCAAACATCATTTCCGAGAATGCAACAATATTTAAACTTTGCGATTGAATAGCTGTGATACAGTCGGAAAGCCTTTGTTTTATCAATTATATTGGTGAAAACAAGCTAGTGGAATAACATTTCCTCGCCTCTGCCAATAATTTAGTGATTTACAAAGTGGTTCAGAAAATTAAAATATTTCGACTTTTGTAATTATCGTGTACTGCACTTTCCATCTGAAAGGGCGCTTGCGAAAAAACGCCAAAACCGCTCTTTCAGTGCACAGAAAACTCACAGTTTGTGAGGTGACACAAGAGCTACTTATTAACAGGTTATGTTAATTGCAATTCTCGAAGTTGCTGATGTAAAGGGGGAAAATTACCAGCTGAATAACAGGTAATGGCGAAAGATAACAGGAACGGCGAGTAAAAACTGTGCCTTCCCACGCGGTCTTTAGGTTACGCCCGAACATGAAAGAGTACACTGACAAACGAAATATCACTTGAAAGTGAAAAAACCATGAAAAGTAGCGAGTTCAGGTCTTGAAAGCGAAAGATGGATTTAACGATGTAATTTGGTTCGAACCGCGGCTTTCTTAAAATGAACGAGACAACAGAACTAAGCTTCTGTTGTGACATTTTTATGCCATGTAATTAAATTTCGGAAGGTTTTGTGAAATTTCAAAGATATTAAAATTTACATTCATTTGTCGGTTTGTAAATCAGTGTACCAAAGTCTTTTTTCCTTAAACGAAAATTAAACGCTTGCGCTTGAAAAACATGTTTGTAGAGTAATTAATATATTGAAACAGAGTATTTTTATCGGATTGCAATGATAGTGTGTCGAGCAAAGCGCCTCACTCTGGCTATCTCACTGAATTCATTTGAGGCTCTGACGAAACACTTTTAACCACTGCAAATTGCATTTTAAGTGAATATGTATACAAAGCCGGCACAATTGAGGCAATTATTTTGTCGTATTAATGGGTTATATTGAACAGGCTTGAAGACAAAGTGGATAATTAAACATGACGTAGACACTAGAATTGGCAATTAGCAGAGAACCTTTTGAACAGCTCAGCCTGTCTTTATTGTGAATTCAATGGGCTGACGCTAGCTGCTGTAAAAATAACGATTGCCCGAGGGGCTTAGTGGTAGGAAATTAAACGACTTAATTACGAATAACCTCTTGCTTTCTACGCTTTTTATGTCATTTTAATTAAGTCAAACGAACTAAAGTTAGCAATGACAGAACAAAAAGAAATATCAAACTAAGACAAGAACTTTACCACTAGTTTAGGCAAACATTCGTCACTCCCTTTTTGAAATTCCACAGCGCATATTTACTATCTTCTCTCTTTTCAAGTTGCATGACTATGTACATTCTTTCTTTTGAGTTGAACGTTGAGGTTCACTGCAGTTTGCTGACACTTTTTTGTTCAACTTCTTTGTTAGTTCATTTTCCAATTTATGCCTAACGTGTCCTTAGTTTTGTAATTAGTTTGTGCTGAAAACGCAAAGGAAAACAGACAAATTCGGTTTAGCAAACAGTGGGATTAACTTTAAAAAGTTGATTGGTTGTGTACAAGTATTAGCACAATTGTTGGTAAAGTGATGTTGTTTCTGAAAGTAATAAAGTTAAACATGAAAAGTATTCCTGGATATTTGCGATAAGTAATAAATTCAGAACTTTTTGAGCACGCGTACGCGTTCTGTTTTCGAAGAAGCTCGTGGTAAACACACGTTCGCGAAAGCGCCATAGACGGACAAACAAAGTCGTTCACTTCGGTGATCATTTTAACCAGAGTCAACACCAGTGAATTTGAAATAACACGATTAGTTCAGTTAATTATGTGGCTTGAAATGTCTGCGACGGGTTATGTTTGCGTTTTTAATTTTCAAAACAAGATACAACAATCTATGTTTCCCAACGAGCTGCTTGTGACTTTGCGTGTCTCGGGGAGTTAATTTAAATTCAAAACCTATAGCACTTAGTCAGTTTGCCGGAAGGCAAAATTAAACAGACAAAGTCCAACATCTGGGGGTTTCAATTGATAGTTTAGCAGCCTTTAGAATGCATAACATAAACAAAAACACCTTTTATATCTTTCAAGCTTGGACTTTTCTTTTAATGTTCTTGATAACAAAAAGTAGGTTGCCAAATCAAATCTGTAATCTTAACCGGCCACTCCTCGTTTGCGAAGTGAAATTAAAATGACAACTTGTATCTGGAAAGGATACTGTTAATGAAACTCCAAATATTGATTTCAGCTTAAGCTAAAAGGCCTATGGCGAAAGCTAAAGATAAGCTACATAATAAGTAGCTCAAAGAATTTTAATTACAAAGTTTATCGCCACAAAATCAGATTTTTGGTGAATTCATTTAGCAATCAATTCGTCGCTTGTTTTATGTTCTTCAAAACTAACCCACACGAATGTAAATGAAAACAACACTGTCCATTCGATAATTTACTTATTCGATTTCTCCTCTCTGTCTTTCCAACAAATATCTAACGTTTATTCCATTTGTAACAAAGATTTCAAAGTGATGCAAGATATAAGTTATGAGATAAAAATCTATGGTGAAATAGCTTTTTCACCTATTGCCTCATATCATCTTTACATTATACATATCTTTGAATTATGTCGTAGACACGATAATATTGTTTTATTAACGAACTTGCCAAAAATAATTTCAATAATTCAATTAGGGATTTTGCTGTCCCGAGATAAAACTGAAATGTACGGAAACGAGTGAAATCTCCGACTTTCGTATTTTTTTAGGCGAGCTGTAATTTAGGTCTGTCTGTTAATCACTATTTTTACGAGTGTTCCAGCCGTAAAAGCTCCGTAGATTTTTTGAAATGTTCCCTGTAGGAAAATTCATTCTTGCTTAAATGTAGGTCAGTTTTGAAGGTTGATTAACGAATGCTACATGACGCTGCATGTTTCTGAAACGGGTCATAAACTTCGATTTTCAGCGTAGAAATGTTTGTCAAAACTGTAAATTTGCTCTGGAATGATTACAATCAGTAAATCATAATGGAAGCCTTTCTACCTAGGTTTCAAATCTTATCTTGGTCCAGATTAACGTGATAGAGACAGTAAAGAAAATTTATCGATCCTGAAATAGCTCTTTTTCCTGTGTATAAATTTAATGTATTTAGCTGTATTTTGTAATCAATCTTCCTACTCTTTTAGGTGTAGTTCTCATTGCAATCATTGAAGTTTAAATGTGACAGCTTCACGCAATCATTTCTCTTACTAAAACAATGCTTCTGTAATGATAAATATATTAAACAAATTAAAGGCTTTTATTAAGCCTTTAATACATCCGAAAGCCATTTCTCACACTCTTTTATCAGAGTCAATTGATAGCAAAGTTGTCAATCTTATTTATTACATTTGGATGTTCTCTAATCTGAGACCCAAATGCAAATAAACGGAAGTTGAGAAAACTATTGATGAAGCAGTTTCGTATTTCAGCGCATGTTTATTGTAATCTGAAACTGAAACATATGTATCATTTGGAGTTTGACAGAAAAGCTCCCCGTCTGATTCAAGTACAGAGATTACTGACTGAAATAATCCCGGGGGGGGGGGACTCCCATATGGAATGGACGGGGATGCTCGTCGTCTCGCTTAGGGGTGTAAATTTCGGATTTTGGTCTCGCTTAGGGTGTTCTGGGCAAAATGTCATTATTTTTAGCC
>Ga0126338_10000995_pt1 | contig 17314 bp, 13 predicted proteins | sample OrbCmetagenome_2_FD_92529 | JGI IMG/M metagenome (GOLD analysis project Ga0126338, IMG submission 92529) | Coral microbial communities from Petempiche,Puerto Morelos, Mexico - Orbicella C C metagenome | ecosystem: Host-associated > Invertebrates > Cnidaria > Coral | place: Petempiche,Puerto... | reverse complement strand
ATTTATCGTGGATCTGAGCGAGTGAGATAATTCACGAAAACAATCCATCGGGTCACACCACTCAAAACCTGTAATGGATTGTTGTGTAATCTTACAGACTCTACAGGATTTCATTTCGGGAGCAACTAAGTAATAAAGGGCTCTTGTAAGACCAAAACCATGCTACGTGAGGGTATACCAAACTACTTTTTTATTGTCATTTGAAGAAGAGCACCCTTGAGCAAACAGGTACAGCACCTATTTTCTTAATTTTCAATATCAATAATACCTGTGAGTGAAGATACCGTCACAGTTCTATTGGCAATGATTCGCCTGCAAAAGTCAATCAGTTTCATACAGCTGTTTCGAGACGGGTTACAGAAGTATAAACGCGTGCGTGAGAATGCTGATAGGTGTTATGGGTAGCGGCAGTTTATCGCTGCCTGATCGAGGCTCAAGGTGTTTCAGAAGAATAGAAGAAAAGTCCTGAATACTTAGATTTTTGGTTTCTCCTTCCTTCGAGTTCGTCATCAAACACCGTCAACTTCAATCAAGCAAAATTGAACTAACAATCCCTATAATACCTTTCGGTATTGTCGCCTACGCTTTAACGCTCTTGAAGGACAGTCTTTCTCGAAACAGCTGTTTTCATGGACTTCACATAATAACAACGCCAAGTCAAGGGTTCTGACATGTTAATCTCGCGTTTGGTCATGGATTTTAATAACGTAAACGCACGTTGAACTCAAAAAACTTGCGATAACAAACCAAGATAACAACAAGTATAGACATTCTGTCTAGGGTCTCTTACGTTTAGCTATTCGGTTTTGTATTGCGGACCAGAACTAAACCATCAAAAATCTTTATCTTCACGAACGCTCTTCCAGAATTCGCCTTCTTCTTTCCCGATCGCGACTCAAATATCAACCGCATACTTCAAACAACTGTTTCGCATCAGTTTTGAATCCTCTCATCCTACAATTGATCATTTTGTTCACAGCAGGGAGGGCTTGCTGGTAAAATTTCAGACAACTGATACGTAATTCTCGTTGAGCTGAAGGGCAAAGTGTAAGTTTCCACTGAATTTCGACTTTCATTGGAGATGAAATGCGAATTTCTTTTAAACATCTAGATCTCAAATGCTTACCCACCCAGGGCTATAGGTCATGCGGGTCATTAAGAAATGATTTTTTTGGAGTTACTTTCCCGACAAGACGTTAATCACTAAATGTTTGTTTATGTAACATTTTAAAAGGAAATTCTTTTGTTTGTCAGCCAAGGTTGTAGGTAAGTTTATTGTAAAATTCAGATTTGCTTGTTCTTCCTCTCGACAAGGCGGGATGAGCTCAGGCATGTTTTTATAATAATAATAATAATAATAATAATAATAATATTAAAAAATAATAGAAATGTGTTTATTGTGACAAAAACTAGAGCTAAGCTTTACAATAATAATAATAATAATAATGATGATGATGATGATGATGATGATGATGATGACATTTCTAAAGCGCCCTTTTCCAAGGGTCCAAAGGCGCTATTTACAAGGTTAAAAATTCATATTACGAAAAGAAGTAAAAAGCTAGAAGATTGATTAAAATAAATAACTACAATAAAATTTTCAATTTAAAAAGGCACGCTTGAAAAAAAAACTGTTTTCAGCCCTCTTTTAAATGTCTAGCGATTCTGCATCCCTAACATGTTGTGGAAGACTGTTCCAAAGCAACGGCGCAGCAACAGAGAAAGCACGGCGGCCATAACTATTTAGTTTGAAACCAGGCACGGCGAGTAAATTTTTTTCTGCAGATCTTAGATAACGTCCCGGAAGGTAGCTGTCAAGGAGATCCTCAATATAACGGCTGTTGTTTGAATTCTTTTCATTGTTTATAGTACGGCATTCCAAAGCCATGAAATAGAATACAGAAATTAAAGCTGGAATTGTTCTAATCTACTCTTCCGAGTTCGCACTGATCGGCGGGAATTCGCTCGCCTGGTTTAAAAAGCTTACAGTTACGAAGGGGAGGAGGGCGAAGGAAGGGAACCGAAGGGGAAGGGGGAGGGAACTGGGAGAGAAGGGAACAGGAACGGGGAGAAAAACAACAACTATAAGATGGAAGAAAGCAGAGGAAATCTGTAATATTAGGCAAGATTGCGCAATAGCAATCTGAAGTGAGGAAGTGCCAGGATCTGCCAAGGAAGTGGGATGGTTAAGGGAAGCTGAAATTAAGAAAAGCCAAGGCTCATAGGACGGATACTGTATTTCTTCATAATACTTCGAGTGGAAAGACCAGAGTAAAACTTCAAACATACATGTGAACGAAGAATCTCGCAATGCAAAATACGAAGGAAATGTCGTACAAGGTAAGAGCTAGGTACATATAGATTAAATTTCATCACGTTTGTTCATGCCATAAGGTTCAAGAGTTCGTGTTTTATCTAAATTCTCTTGCTTTGTGGCCATGAGGTGAGTCACGTATTGAGGCACACGAGTGGACTTAGCTACTTATCAGTGCTGGAATGGTTACGATAAGAAAGAAAATGTTCGAATACCGTAACTGGGTTTTAGAGATTTGTCAAGTGAATGTCAGTTTGATGTAAATCTGTCTTTAAGACGTTGTCGAGTTTCAACTTTGTATTGTAAATGGAGTTCAACAGTGGTCAGCGTGTGGGGTAGGTATACCGGAATCTTTAGGTGTAAGTTCAAATTTGTCGGTTAAAGCCCTGAACGTTTCTAGTGTTATCAACCACACCAAATAGGCAAGATCTTTGCAAAACAAAATTGATATGTTTTTATTTTAAGAGCAATCCATCCCACGCATTATTTTTGCGTTTTTCCTTTTTTAAACAAGCAAGATAAACATTATTAAGCAGCCTGGCAACCATTTTAAATACTTCTGCTCGTAAATCACTACGACTCACTAGTGTAACACGGATGGTGCAATTCTAACAACGTATTTTAACTTGCCAAAAATACGAGTTCCCACGTTGCTGGGTGGTAACGAACGCTAATTTTTAAGGCAAGCTTACAGTAAATGGGCATTCAGCTTCCAACGTCGTGCTGATAAATTACAGAATTATTTGTCTCCAACCTCGCACAAACACGACTAAATTGCATGCCTTTCAAATTTGCAAAATAGGGTACCGACTGACCTCAAATACAGTGATGATGTCGCCTTCTTTCATTATATTGGCAAAAACTTTATGTGGTAGCTCAATGTTAAGTGAGCTGAACACTTGAACAAGCGATCTTCGCTACAACCCTGGCCGGGATCTTTGTGTTATGTTCTCTCACTCTGCCACTCTTCACAAAGGAGTAAAGATGGCTACGGGTGAACTGTTAGAGAAATGTGAAAAAAGAGCTGGGGTGGGGGGAGGTCTCTTCGATGGACTTGCAGCCTTCTGCGGGAGGGGGGGGGGTAAGAGGGAAACAAAACTCCTAGTCACTTCAAGCTACGGAAATCGTAAGGATTTTTGCGTAAGTATCTTAAAAATCCGCTTAACATGAGCTAATTACGCACTTGGAGTGGTTGCCAAGAAACGCAAGCGGTGACAACATTTTGAACTAAATAAGCTGCAAAGCCGTGAACGAAGATCCTGCTTGATTGAACGTTGGATCTCACAGAAGATCTAATCGGTCAAACTTGAAAAGTAAAACGATGAGAAATCAAAGACTACCGCAGGGCTGACACAACGTCGTATATTTGAAACAATATTTCGGCTGGCCAGACCAGCCCTCTTCATGTTTAGATGTTACTAAATTATAAAAGTGAAATTACAATATTGTATAATGGTGGATGTCGTAATACATATTTAGTAGTGGCGAAAATGACAAACAAAACAAACTAAATAAAGTAACGATAAAACGGGTCTACGTAGGTAATAAGTTTTACGATTCATCGCGTCCATTCATACCGTCTCTGGCTTTTCTGATTGAATGGCATTTTGGGAGATGTGATGACATCATCCGATAGCTACTCCCATATTTGGCACAGTATATAATTCACGCCGACGGCGAAAAAACGGCTGCAGCGCGACAGATACTAAAAAGCCAGCAGACAATTAAAAGAGAGCAAGGACCGTGCAGTAGTGTTATCGGACCAATAACCAGCACAGTAAGTCAGCTGAGAATTATTACAATGCTCTTTAGAACATTATCACATGAAAAACCACAGCTTAAACAACAATCTCGGAAACTCTTCTCTCAGAATAGCTTGATTCATCTTCCCCTTCTGCTTGGCAGACGGGGCGTTTAGCGCGAGAAAGCCTTGATAAACTATCGTCTAGGTTGTTCCTTTTTAACGCCGGGCTTTCTTAGGGATGTGTGACTCACTGAGATCATCATAGAGAACATTCGATTACAATCAGACATCTTTCATTCCGGGATGCTCCGTTGACCTGCATTTTTTTTACATCACGAGAGGGTTTGACGAAACTCAACATCATGTATACTCACTCGGATAATTGAGCCAAGTCATTATATTGCCCACGCGATCTAGCCCATGATTCCCAGACATTCTCTCGCTTAGAAATACTACATTGACGCCGTTTTTTTTTTTTAAATTCAAACAGAATAACTTCATAAGGATACATTCGGAAACCATAAGAAACGGAACCTTTATCACACTAACCATAAGCCGCTACCGTGTTGATCGGATAATTGCTTGACCATAAGCCAAAATGGAGTCTGGTTTAAATACATAGCACCTTTGTCTATTTTATAAACTAGTCTCTTTTTCTGGGTGATTAAACTTTTTGTTTTTAGGTTTGCTGTAAGGTTAACGTTGAAAACTTGAGTTGTTTTGCGTCAGATAGCATGAACAAGCGATTCCTTCCGACGCAGAGATAAAAGGTTAGAGACCGGTATTTACGTAGAACTGAAAAATAGGCATGATTAACACCAGGTTCGCTAGCGCTTCATTCAGTGCTCTTCGTTTTACTGAATTAATCATTGTAGGTTTCAGGTCACGTTTTAATTTGTTGTTGATTAAACGTCTGCTTTTGAATGATACGCAAACGTACTAGGTAATGAGAAATCTACTTTTCAACAAACACAGGTGGTCCAACAAGAATGGTTTAAGAAAGTTCAAAACAATTAAAACGCTCAAATTCTTGCAATTTGTATATCTTACGCTTGCTTCACCGATGGAAACGTAACATAAACCGACCAACGTATAACAGAGTAATTGAAGCGCAACAAATTCTCGGGTTATCGGAGTTTACTGTAGACACAATGAAAGGATCCAGACATCGCTACTCGTCTTGAGTTACCGATCGATATTTAAGGGTTAAGTAAACATTTACTAACGGTTTCCTGCCGTGCTGTTTTGCTAACAAAAGACCTTTCATTTGTTATGAAGAGGGGATATCTGCTTTTCCAATAATGCAGCGGCGAGGCGCACGTCACTTCGTGGGCCGAGAGGAATGTTGGTACAAAATTATCAAAAGTCTCTCCATTCAACAGCTTTTAGTTTAATTGACCAATTCCGATTACGCAATTCCGACTTTAATCGACCAATTCCGATTACGCAAATGACAGATAGGTAAGTAACACATCCGTTGTTTTTATTGGATTGTTCTACAAGGCATTGTTTTAATTCCTTAAGTCTTCTTTCATTTGCTTTAACCTTATAACCCCTCATGCATATGCTGAAACCACCCCATTGCACATCTGAACTTGTTTGTCTAAAATGCCTATGAAATCCTATTTGTGAGCTGAAAATGAACAGAGAGCCGCAGCCTGAACAATTGCAGAAAAAGTCTGAAGAACTATTTGAGCCCTTAAATTAGCCTATAATGATTCTGATGTTATAGCTCTATACATACCGAGCTATGAAATCACTTGCAACATGTCTCGCCTTGTTGTAAAACCGCTAATCGGTGATAAAAATACAACGAAGCTAGCATGTTAATAACTGAATTACAACATCAAAACGGCGCTGAAGAAAAGTAAGACCAAAATTTTACTCATTCGTTTTGCTGTTGTAATTTACTAATTAATATTCTAGATTCGTTGAATTTATATCACACCGATTAGTGACATTTTTCCAATTTTAAGCCATGTGTATTAAGTTTGCAAAATTGAAAATCACGGACACATTAACACGGATTCCGTCAGTTCAAAGTGCGAGCAATAAGTGCAAAAATTATTTACTTAAAATCTACTCATAGCTCGGTAACTTTTTGAATACTATTTAAAACATCTCAGACTCACAGTAATTCATTCATTTAGGTGACCCCGCGATTAAATTCTCAAGCATTCTCGAGAAAGTTAATGTCAAATCTGGTGAGAATGCTTAATGCCTGTGTTATTGTGTTTTCCACTAACGCAAAACGTCCGTTTTAATTGAAATATGGATAACTTCAAGTTCAATTTTCTTTTGCGGGGTCAGTTTGAGAGCTTAACTCTCGACAAGTTCTTCTTACCCTTATTCAAAATATTACCACGCTATGAGATTTTTTTGGTAAATTCATTTTTGCCATTATTGCTCGAATGTTCTGCGGTAATCATCTTAATTATTCTCAGGCTATAATAAGCTTACACTTATTTTTCAACATTGATGTTAATAAATGGTTTATGGAACTTTATAATATACACAAACCAATTTTAACCACGCTTCAATAAACTGTCTTTAACCTGTTTTAATAAGCTTTGAACGGGTATTATCAATGATATTCAATTAGTTAAGAGCATTTCTATCAGAGGTACGACCTTTACGCCGATAGAATTGCGAAATAATGCAGCACAATGTTCAATATCTCATATCGAATGGGCACAAAATAACTGACAAAACTCAGTGAACTGAATCTGGTGTAAAGTCAGACACTTACATCAGGGCATCTCAAAGACATTTTTAAAGCTTGTCAAGTTTACAGGTTTTGTCTCTTTCGTGCCATCTTGCAATACATAAAAGAGTGTTAAGTTCGCTCTTCGAATGCACGGCTACGATTTTAAAATTGCCAACAAAAAATTGGCCAGATCGATGCGACTTTAAAATGTCAATGCTTAGCGTGGATTCAGGGTCTCATAGTAAACAAACTCTACAGAGAAGTTGAAACTTAAAGATCATTCCAAGTGATTTCGTCAGCTGAAAACGCGTAAACCTGAACTTCCCGTTTAGAAATCCCAAATTTTCTCTTTAAGGGTAACTATAAAGACATGCACATTCTATATATATACATTCTGGAACCACACAAAAACATTCTTTGTGGTTATAAATAATGGTAATTGCGACTTTATATTTATAAATAACAAACGCTTGACGAGATATGACAGCGGACAGGATGAAAGGAATATCAGCATCGACTTCGTGAAAAATATTTTGCAATGAGCGGTATACGCTTCAAAATATAAAAAAATTTCCACCTTTCAGATGTTTCAAACAACTAAAGGGTCACTTACAACTTTGCAGCCAGATGAACCATTTATCTCCATAATCCCTAACTGCACACTTAGCTGGTAAAGGAAAGGAAGCTGTGGATTCACAGAGTCTTTTATTGAATATTGCTGCAAATCAGTCATGGAGGCTTCTAGTAAAGGGCCTGGCTGAAAATGTAAAGCACAAAACTATTTGTATTTATTCATCATCATCGACGTAGCTGCACTTAGATGATTTGCCCTAAGGCAAGCTTTTTACCTTCAGGACAATTAATATTGCAAATTAGTCGGCAAAAATACCTGATCTGATTAACGATTGATGTTCTTGCGTGCATCATCTAGTTACGATGCACGAAGGAAGTTTGGAGAACACATAAGAAGTAAAAGAGTTGCTCGAGGGGCTGCCAAGAGCGACTTTAGCTAACTAGATGATGCACAGCTAAAAGCATGAATCAACTGTTGAATCATTGCCAGTAGAAGCAGCGAACTACTGAAGTTAATTGTACTCGCCACGATAGAACATAGCACTTAAACATAGTAGCGCGATATATATATATTTCAAGGGCTCTCCAGATGCCACCATAAATTCAATTTTGACCTCAACGATCCCTTTGTGGGCATTTCACCAAATAAACATTTGCCACAACGCCCATTACGAAAACCTTTTACCTGTTGCTGTCCATCAAGTATAATCTTTATTACCGAAATTAAAAGTAATGCATCAAATTTCAACTGTAATAAGCTTTCATTTGAATACCTCGTATAAGTCGATACAAACAAAACGAGACTACGGAATCTGCCATTAGCCTCAGCGAAACTGCCATCATTTCTTCATCTCCAGATGTTTGCTTGCGAATAAAATATCAGAAAGCCGTATAAATCGCAGGAGGCTACAAACCAGATAGCTTGCTGAGGCGCACATCTGGTAGGACTTGTTAGACGTTTTTCTATGTAGCTGTTTCAGTTTCTACAAAGACGAGATATGAAAAAATCTCGATTGTATAATTTATTTCAATGATAACAACTGTAGATGTAAAACGAGTTCTGTTGCTGTTCCTTCATAGTGGTATACTTCGAAATGTGACCGTCGCAAAGTACGGATTTTAATCCTTCGAGCTTTTACAGTGGTTAAAAGTAAGCTTCTACAACGAATCAGAGCTAAGATGTTTTGTTCTCGACCAATCAGGTAAAAACAATCAGTCTAAGTTTGCCTTGCGCTATTTTTTCACCCCAGTTGGTATGTTCATATACAAATGGCGAAGTTCTAAATTCACTTGATTGCTTGTTATTGGTTTCCCCCGGCTAGCTCGATGTCGGTCATTTTTCACTGTTACAATGTAAGTATTTCCATAATGGACTTTCTCTTTTGGGTGACGAAAATTTCTCGTATAGCTTTATTTTAGAAACAACTTGCTAATATTACTCCTGTTTAGCACACGGTTTACCACCATTTTGTTTTCTTGTCATGCAGCTGTATTTTAAGTCCTCATTTAGCGCTGTGGTAAAATATTCTGCCGTACATGATCAAATTGACTTCAAAACCAGACTCAGCACAAAATTCAGGAATCATTCCTGATGAAATTTTAAACGAGAAGCCACAAGCACGGATCATGTTGATCAAATCTGGTGTTTTGGACATTTGTTTATCAAACATCTTCACAATAAGGCAATACAAGGACAAAATAGCTATAAAATATAAATTCATAATAACCAACGCAGAGGACCTGTTTGTGAAACATTACTGCGACGACCAATAATCTTTTTGTTGTGTCCAGCTGACAGATAAGATAAACCTGACATAATTATAATATAAAGTGTTTTCGGAAATGAAGCGATATTTTAAACGTTTTCAGACAGTTTCTCGTTTACAATGTTAAAAAGTTGCCAGACACACCTGTTTGTGTCTACAGCGGACGACATGAACAAAGGTAAATTGTATGGTATGATCGAAGTTTTATGGTGTTTGATGAATCACGCCAATAGATTTTCGAGCTAAATTGCCGCACGTTAATAGCAGGTTGTCCATTATATTGTAATTATTTGCATCACCCAAAACTACGAGTGTCGGCAAACTCGCAATCCGATTAGCTTCGTAGACAATAATCGTAAAGAATGTGTTAGCACGCAAAGCAAAGTTTTCTAAGAACATTACTTATCAGTCGGATTCTTTCAGTGGTATAATTTTTTCCGTCTTAATGAATCGCGATAGCCAACTATAAGTCGATAAAAATGTGACCCCTATGTCTGAGTTTAACCGTTTCAAAATGTGAAATGAAGCTCAAATGCAGCTACCACACTTGAAATCACGACATACATCAGCAACACACGCCGCGTGCACAAGAAGCCCGTGCTTGCAATGTTGGTGTCATTTGCGCAGGCGCCCTACATGGCATCTCGCTAAGGAAGACTACAGATTGACAGACTATTTAGATTTTATGAATCCGGTATTTCAGGTTTTGACCTCTCAATCATCCATTTCTCCTCGATGAAAGCGGAAAACTCTAGAACGTTTAACAGAAACATGGAAAATTCACTCAATTTCCTTATCTCCTCAGTACGTAGATGAATCAGTGACTGATTTCTCGTAAACACTCGTTAACAATCACGCACACTGAGAATTACCGACAACAGCGGGTTTGCGAACATAAAGTTATGCAATATTGAGGGTTGATCATATTGTTATATCGCTCTGAAAGCAAAGATGGTGTACCGACTGCACTTGTAGAAATGACAGGGATGTAGTGACAGATAGCTGACTGTTTTTCAAACGTTATTTTACAGAGACAAATGACCTATATAGAGATACTGTATTTAGTTTCTAACTAAACTCTATTTTATCTGGCCAAAGATCCGCCACCCAAGCTGGTGCCAACGCGTACGAATACATAATTGCTACGTTCATCGCACAACCCCCAATGCTCTTTTATCAAAAAATGAGCTTCACCTTGCAGGATATGATACTGGTCTCAGTTTCTAAGCCAACCAGCCGACAGGGCCGGAGGACAAGGGGAAATAACGCGAACATATTAAAACATCGACAGGCGAATTCGTCCAACTAGTACCGAAAGTAATGCAAGGAATAAGTTAAAAACAATTCGTGTCCTCAACATCACGGCAAAAATGTAGAGTTGAATAATCAGAGGCTTTCATCTATCGTAGTCTAAATTCACTTCTTTTCTTCAAAGTCCACGCCAACTCAGAATACTTTCGATATAACCTCCACATAGGGGTTAATTCAATCGCGCTCATAGTGACCGAGGAGCGTTCGCTTGCCTTGCAGTGTTCTTTTAAAAACAACGAATGAACTTCATCCTGTAGGAGCTAGTGTCAGTCAGTGGCAGTAATGTGTCTGTTTCCAAGGCAACTAAGGTACTTTAGAGAAACAGAAGTGGAAATAATGACAGCACTAAGTCAACTTTGTGTAAATATTATCATACGAAATGCAAGAAAACCTTTTATGATAATTAATATTTTGACATCAGAGTCCAGACTCACGAGGGCCTTTTAGATTAAGATGTCTCGTAAGTATTGTTCGAATGAAGATACTTTTGTTAAAAAAGAATGTTTAGGATGCACCTTAATCTAGGAGAGCTTCGTAAATTCAGCCCCAGGACTTTAAATCTAAAGAATGTGCTAGTATCTCTCGCTTTTCAAAATCTGTTTTGTGTTTTCTTTTTTTTGTTGTTCACAGTAAGGTGAACTCTTCTAACAAGAACAGTTGCAAAAGCGATATATTACATATAATTATTAATAATTGGTGAATTAAAGTTATTTCTGAAGTACTGTCATAGATATCAATTATACTATCCGTGGTCTCTCTGCTTGTACCAAAATCCATTAAAAAGTACGTACAACTTCCGTAACCAGAAATACCAACGAAGACTAAACAGGGGAAAAGGAAGAAAACATATAACCTGCAATTTTGTCATGTATATTCCTCTTAAGATGTACTTTCGGCTGATACTGAAACGGCGTTAATCGGATTTGTGTTTTCATCGACAAACATTTACCTTCACTAAAGTTGTTCCAAGATTTTACTATTCACATGTGACTTCGTAATCCACAGCATCATGATTCAAACTTGAGTAAATATTTTATTTTTTCAATGGTAAAATATTTCAACATGTATTATTTCGTGCGTATAGTGCATCGTATGCCATTTGCTTGGAAACACGCATTTCTTGAGAAAAGTCCTCGTCAGAATTATTACGAATTCTATATTAACGAAACAGCTTTATGTATGTTTTAAACACAATTGCCACAGAAAATGAGAACTCCCGGGATATAACAATTATTGAATGATTAGACGTTTCATTTTGCAATTTCCATATTCACAGTAATTCTAGGAAAAATATTGAACTGGAATGATGCTATTGTAAGTTCAATTTCAGTTTGGCATACTATTCATCTGTAATTTCTCGTGACAGAGTGATGTCTTTTGTAGTTTCGTTTAGCGCCAAACGAAGCTTTTTGGATGTTTTGAGAGTGTAATAACCCAGTTTCGATTTCAAAACCACCGATATTTGCATGTTGTTTATCTATTGCGTGTTTTAATGAATAATCAGTGTAAACAAAATATTAAGTTATTTCAAGGAATAATTGCCATAAATTCAATCTACCAAACATTATACAATATCCGTACAATACCACTGCCGGGATATGAAAAGAAATAACAAACAAGTTCCATAATGCATAAGAATTTCCTTTCGAATTTTGATTTGCCAAAAGCAAACCTATACCAGCATTGCAAATTCCCAATTCAGTGCTCAAGTGACTTTTCGAAAACTGATTTCCAATATTCTCCCTTATCTTAACGATGTTTACGTCCAACACGTACAATACCCTATAGCTTATCGGGTATCTTTTTTCATTTTTGATATTTTTGCAATTAGGTTGCAAAAATTGTATCAGGATCATTGAGATAGTAGTAGCCATATTAGAGCAAACTTTCGAGACCTTTCTACTGCAAGATACGTGATTCCGGCCAACAGTATTTTGACAAGATAGATGTTAGATCGATTAATTCAAAGTTCAACTGACAGTTTTTATTTATTACACGGGTGGTTTTCACCAAATGTGCAAAATAGCCCTAGTAACCGATTATTAGCATTTTCACATGTTCCACTTAATGTTAAGTCCCCTGGCACACATACAGGCATTTGCACATTCGTAACTGTCGAATGGAGAATCACGATTCATTGTAAAGATGATTCCTCTTTAGTCAGGATTGTACTCTTTGCTCAATGATACTTCAACCTGACGGATTGAAATCCTGCAGTTCACTTCTGGTTTTCCTCGTATAATTAATTAAGGCACTTGAATAAGCTGGAGAGCGGAAAGCTGAATACTGAGTGTTTATACCAGATCAGAATAATCCCAGCCAGAAGGTTAGTATATCGGCAATTTGGTTTGTTGTTTAAAGTGATTTTTACAATTTCCCAACAGGAATGCGCTTCAACTTTTTTTCAGTAGCTTTCCCCATCGCATCACTTTGGAAGGGAACAATAACAAAATTCGACCGACTCCACATTACCTAAAAAACTAAAATTTAAGAAAAACTTCAGTCAAAATAAACGCTTTTCAGCCCTTCGGATGAAAACAATAATTTACAATGCTCGCGCTGAAATTACCGTGGTGTTCAAGTTCAGTTAGTACAAAGAGATGCGAATGAACAGCGTGCGGTAACAAAGGCGGGGGAACATTCGATAAACTAAACCAATGTTGAAGCTACAATTTTATCAGTGCCAGCGGAACAACCAACATATTAGAAATACGTGATACAAATCAGCTTGTTGACTCTCAGTTTTATTCTTTAGTAGTATTTCTAGGTCCCACCAAACGAAAGAAGACTTGAATGCCCGTTTTCACCGAAATGTTGTCGCCAAAATTTGGCGCAATTAGATTAGCACAATATGGAAAAGTCAGAGTATTTGTGTTAATTTCGTATAATCTGAATTCGTCGGACAATTTCAATAGTAACAAATACATCTTTGAAAAATTCCAAATTTCTGAAATTATTTCATGAAATGCTACCATTCATGGACAGGTATCTTTATTTTTCGTTTTCAGCTCGTTCAATGCCACTAAACCAAACTTGTCTTTGAGTAAAAGAGGTAGCTGTAGATCTTTTTCGGCAAGTCGAGTGTTAAAGTATTTGCTAATGTGTGGGATGAATATCCGAGCAGCAATACATCCAGGTGCAAATTGCTGCTCGGGCTTTAAAATAAGATGTGCCTTCGAGGCGCGAAAAGAAAGACGACACTTAATCTAAAGAAGAGATATTTGCCCAGTAAGACGGTTGAGGAAGGTGCTTTGAACAGTCATTTCTGCGAAGTATTTACAAAGGTAAACGGTGTAAGACGTGTTAAGCTAGGCAAGATCATTTTCAGCTATGTCAGTACAGGAAGGCCTCAGACACAACACAAAATTGACTATTAATTACTTTTCTTTTAGCTCATGTTGTTTGTTTGCCAAGTAGATAGTGAGCAAAATAAGGATTTTGACATTTCTTTGTCGGTTTTATTACAAACTCTCCTACGACTTAGCTTTGTTGGCTAACTGAAGGCAAACAAAGGATGTTGCAAACGTGATTATTGCTTAGGGTGTATTTTTTCAATTGCGGAGTAAAAACAGTCCAGACGACTTTTGATTCTCTTTAGCACAACTTAACTCAGAAGATATTTCGTGACGAGATTTAATTCCTTTTAGTGTGTGTTTTTGTTATTTTGTTCTTTCCTCGTTGTATTGCTCAGATAAAATTCAAAACAGGTAGGTTCTGTTCTTTTATTAACCCGAAATTTCTACCCCATTCCTGAAACTTTCATAGATAAAATATGCACTAGATCATATCAAACACAAATGGCGTCGCAAGTCCTTCCTGCTCTACTGTATGACGAAAACGAAGAGCGTCAAACGAAAAATATGAAACACAATGTAAAAATCCTCAAATATGCACTGAGCGGCCTATCACAAAGGCTTATAGATTAACAGCTATCATTTAGTTCCAAGAGTTTACGTTGCTGCACGTCAGGTGGGTTGTGTGGTTGCCGGCAAAATAGTCATGAATTGTGTTCAGACTAGATTTTTTCACTCGTCGAAATTTCTAAGGATATATATTCAAAACGAATTTTTAGTGGAGCAAAATGTTAACAGCGCAAAATTGTTTGAAATACTGATTGAGCTTTCAACTAGCGGTAACTTCAGTCACCTTTTCACACCTTGGACTTTTCATTTTTTTCATGTAACAAATCTAATTGTCTCTTTGCAGGCTAGTTTACAGGAACGCGATTTAAAAAAATAGGTTTTTTGTGCGATTACGTAACATGCTCAAAATTCACCCCCAAGCCTCGTTTGCTCGACATTTTCTCAAACCTTCGTTTTCTTCGTGTTGTTTTCACGTGGGTATTCTTTTCATCATTGCTGCTTTGGGAATTAGTTCACGATAAAATCTAAAATTTGCACGCTCAAACCGAGGCTTGGTGGTGATTTTAGCTAGTCTGATGCCATTACGCATAAAGGCTATTCGAATCACTTGTTCGAAACACTGTAAACCACCAGCATCTCATTTGTCACTAAATCGTCGGCAGTTTTATGGGCGATTTTCAGATCATATTAAGGAAAAATTGTCGGTCTAAGCGGGCCTTAATGAGTTTTATAAGATCTCTACTTTGTACAATAGTACCATGAATAATGTTCCTTCTTGTGTACGTCTAAGCTGCGTCACCAAACGAGATCAAACGAGATCAAATTAATTCATTCATGAATTGCTTCACCGCAATTTAAAAGATGTCACAATGTAATCCTCCAAAAATGCAGGATTTATTGTCTGAACAAGAACTTTATAATTCCATTAACAACAATAGCAACAATTGTTATAAACAAAAGGGAAAGTTTAAGGGCGTTTCACTTTTAACATGCTGAAAGCTTTCAGGGTTCGTTTAAAAAAAGGCTGAAACTGATAACACTATCAAATCTTGCCGCAAAAGTTGCTCAGAGTGATTCTGGTAAGCTGAACCTTTGCATGATTTATGCTACTATTTTCGTGAATGTTCGCCAAAGTTCCGCAATCCATGCAAACAGCCAAGAAATAAAAGCCGGGAACGCCGTTGAGAACAACTTTCGCGAACAAAGACTATTTTCGGCGGCTTTATAATGGACAAACGCACTGTTTAATTGTGCTCTTGCTAGCTTCTCGACCAATACTACCTCCGAGACCAATATGCATTCTCGCTTTAACCAGGCTTAACTCATGAAATCTTTGTTATTTACAATTAATTCAGCGAATCAGGCTGCAGCACAGAGTAAACTGTATTCCACCTCACCGAATGGTCCGTGCTATTTTCAACGCCGTGGAATTAACTAGTATATGTGAAAAGATTAGTCTTGTATAGTCACCACTTCAAAGGACAATTTAGAGCAACACTTTACATTCATGGGCAAATACAAACCTGCGCAGCGCTAGCTGTGATAAAATTTGCAGATTTTAATCTCTAAAATTAAGCGGAATTCTCGATAAGTTCGCTTCAATGTTTTGACTTCTTCAGCCGAAGATCACATCTTTCGGTAACCCATCATCTAGCAACGTTAATAACGGTGGTTGTAACTCATTTTCACGCCTCCCTTTATTAGAATAAAGCGAACCGTCGAAAATTCAGTTCCCTCCTTGTCAATTACCACACGCTTTTTAACGCAATCTACACTGGGAGGAGATTGCAAGTTACCAAATAAAAAAAACGTTTGGAAAAAAATAAGTAACTGAAGGCAAGGTATCTTCATGGCATGATATGATATGGTTTGTGAGCAAATTCTTTACCGAGAAATTCTTGTGACATTGATTCAACTAATTCTCGTTGCCTAAAGCGCTTGGCCAACCACGCATGACAGTTTCTAACGTGCCCTTGTAATTAAACTTTAACGCGTTCGCTTATTTGCAGCTGGCTCTGAAAAGAATTTGACAGTGGCTGAGGAATGGAACTCAACTTCAGAAGACTTTATCTTGGAGTTCTTATCATCGTGCAGGTCTTTGACAGTGGCTTCGCTCAAGGTAAACAAACTCTTTTTGTTATGCCACTTCGTTTTCTACACTACAGAGAATAGGCAGCTCGGTATTGTCCCTCTGTTTATGCACTACGGATGTTTACGTTTATTTTCAATTTAATCCGTTATAAACGTTCAACATCTGAACGCCTGAAACGAACCCTGATGCAGACGAAGACAGTGCCAAATAATGTATCATGGCAAGATTAGTGTATTTGATTTTGATTGAAAGACTGCTCATCTCGTTATATCAATCACTTCTTCTAAAGAAAGACGAAAGTTAAGCAACCGCAATTACCAAGCCTACCAAACAGTGTGGTAAGGCTCGAGGAAACTGCTATATCTGTGAAATTTCTTCTGATGCAAGCAATTCACATGGCCAGGGGAAAGAACAGCAGCAGAGCTTTAAAGTTGTTCCTTAAAAACCTGAATAGCTTGACTTCTACTTCGGTTCATTATGACTTAAAAGGTCCCCGTTGGAGATTGTTTACACTCATGCTGGTTTGTGGTGTTTACACTTAATCTTGTATCATGTGCCGGCCCAAGTCACGATGAGTTTAGAAATTTTTGAATTCAATTTTTTAGGTAGTCAGTTAGAGAAATTATTATTTCGTAAACCTACTGTTTAGATTCTGTACAACGACGAAGTTCGAAATATGACTTTTACGAACACACATTCTAGCATTAATGCGACGCCAACCAACTAGAAATTGTTTTGAACATTTCCAGAAAATTGAGACTCCCACTTTGAAATTTCAGAAGCATTCCAAGACTATCATTATTTTTTGCTACACCTAAAATTAACAACCACGCATGATTATTCACCGCAAGGAATAATCTAAAACTAATTTTCTTTTAGTGCAGGTGGTTTGTTAAGGTATCAGTAAGGGGAAAATTTGCAATTTTGCATAATTTTACTTTTTT
>Ga0126338_10000992_pt1 | contig 17339 bp, 9 predicted proteins | sample OrbCmetagenome_2_FD_92529 | JGI IMG/M metagenome (GOLD analysis project Ga0126338, IMG submission 92529) | Coral microbial communities from Petempiche,Puerto Morelos, Mexico - Orbicella C C metagenome | ecosystem: Host-associated > Invertebrates > Cnidaria > Coral | place: Petempiche,Puerto... | reverse complement strand
GTGGAAAGGCCTCATATTTAAGGATCTTTTGCTTGAATTGAAGAAAATCAGATGTCCTGTAAGTGTCCGGGAGAGAGTTCCATATTTTACTAGCTAAGTATGAAAAAGAGTGCAGACCATAAGCAGTTGTTTTTGCTTTGGGAAGGTCCAGGGTATCAAAAGTTATTCGCGTTTGCTTTGGTTTTGCGTTACTACGCTACGCGATTGGCTTGAAAAGACCTAGGCCAGTGTTCAGTGGATTGTGTTCGGTGGATCATAAGAATTGTTATTATACGACGATCTCTCTTATTTTCATTTACAAGTTTGATATGTTGAGGTAAATCAAAGGACCCAGAAACGGATACATATTTGCCTACATTTTTGACATGATTTTATATTCCTTTGTATTTGGGGAGCAGGGCACACCAAGAGAATATGATCATAATCTCCTAGGCACACCTATAGAGAAAAGTTGTCGGACCAAGTTAGTAATTGTCTTTCTCTCTTAAAATAAAAACTTAAATTCTCAGAAGACCCCAAATATACAAAAGCGAACCTCTTTAGGCTCACCTACAAAAATCTAGGTTCTTTGTTTGTGTCTTTCTACTGAATTGGACATAAAATTTCCATTGTACCACATGCAATAGCAGAGTTGCATTTCAATCTGGTCTATGGAAACTCGGAGACTATTAGAGATACGATAAAGACTGCGATGTTTTTTTTTCTGCGTCAAGAGGTCCCATGCATTTAACGTTTATATTACGAGGTTCCATGCTTATATACTTTCTATCGTATTAATATTGGCCTGGCCTGTTTAATTCCATTCGGAGTGCTTTTAAATTAAAACAAGCAAACAGAAATAGCAAGAAGCCTTAACTTATTCATTCAAGTAAACGTTACAAGGCCATTTTCTGTCCAAGTTTTTTTTCTATTAATTCGGAAAGCTCGTCAGTTTGTGAGGTAATTTTATAGAAACACGGCTTCTTACTTTCGTTTTAATCTAGGTGATTTCGTCCTGAATGTTAAATCGGTTTTCACAATCGGTTGTATAGTAACGGGAGCAAATTGCTTTGTTAGAGGTAAATTGGGTTGACAATAGCGTCGACGTTTGTAGCTCAGTGCTTTAGCAAAATTTCACAAATGCTGTCAGCACCCAAGGAGCCGTTCATCTACATAAGTAGATTTTGTGTTGAGGAAAAAAAATCAATTTTCCGTTGATGGGCAATGTTAATCTGCTACTGAGATGTGATAAATAAGGGATGACCAATACTATGGTTGATTGGGGTAAAGATAAAGATTGTGAATTTATTCTGTCGTAAAACAGAAAATGTTCTCCATTATTTGATGTTAAAGGATAATGTCTTTAATCTTTCAGCATGAAAGCAATTTTACTGTATTTGTAGCTCTTTAACTCACTGTTCCATAACCAATAAAACAGACATAATGACTTGGTGATTGCGACAAATGCTGCTATAACTGCTTCTTTTAAAGATATTTGTCACAGAGAAATGACTGTGAGTCTAATATAAGGCGTATCACATCAGGTACTTGAGAAAACCTGTATAAATACTACAAAACGACGAAAATCACTCATTTTCTCTCCTCCTTTACGCTGTCGCGTTTTGGCCATGAAAGGAAAAGATCAGTAGAGAAGTCGAGCAAAGGAAGCAATGGTTAAAATGGCACATCAGCTTGGTACAGTCTTGTGAATAACTTGTTTGAGAACATGTTTTCAAAGTTACATTGCGGGCTTGCGGATTTTAGCACGCTGAAAATCCCTCGCCCACTAAAGGTTCATAATACGCCTGGCTCTGGGAATCAGGTGCGATAAAAACTCAACGCAACCTACTACTTGAACATCAGGTAGCGTACATAACAAGAAGTTTAGTCTTTGTTTTAGCAGTACCTTCCCGATTCTGCTACGGAACGAGATGTCGAACGCACGTAAGCCAGTTTGTGTGGTGAGTAAATCAGTCCTACGCAGCAATTAAAGCTGTCTTTAGTATGCTTCGTATTGAAATCTCCCAGTTAGAGGAATACAGTATTTCGTTCATTTGAACGACTAGGCCTTTTCCGACTTAATTTTTATGACCACAGCATTTGAATTGAAAATACAATTGATCAGATAGAAAGAAAGAATTGCACTAGAGTTTTTTCAAATAGTCTTACTTATACAGGGATTTAATTCCATTGAAGCAAATCAACATTGATTTATAGTTGCTTTTAATGTCCAAGCAGCAGTCAAGAGCATTGCACTCATTTCGTTACCACATCAGTCTCTTGCTGGAAGCAACCAGTTTTGTGTCACGGCATTTAGTTGTAGGTTTTTAAAACTAGTAGCAGCTTCTAAATTGAACTGACGTCTTTGCAACGCTTACACCGGTCCCAGTTTACTTAAGAGGGCTTCCTTCCAGAAAAAGATGTGTACACGATATTTGAACTAAGCAAGATCGAGTTATAGAATGTTGTAAGATTTCCTCGCTTTGCAGACTTTATTCTCTTCACTTAAGTTAAACGACATAAACCAGGCCACTACTGGTGGTGTATTGGTACACATTCAGTACATTTTGTGAAAATTCTTGTATTAAACAGCAAATTAAGAACAGAGATGCGCATGAATAAGTCGTTGAGATAATCAGGTTTACATGTAAACACAATCAAGAAAAAAATAAAATAAAATAACCACGTAGTGTATGCCCGGCGGAATCAGCAAGATAGAACGGTGAACTCGTCAGTATTGAAGTAAAAATCACATTGCGTAACACTTTAACAGGTTTTCTATTTGATGACTTCGGTACAACAAGCGGCACCGAATTTAAAGTGGTCAAAGAATACAACAAAAACAATGGCGGAATTGGAGCACTCTACAGAGGGACGCTGAATGTCATTTTCGAGCAATCTATCAAGTTGCCCCGGTAATTCCGGCTATATTGTTCATCGACTCTATACCTTTTGAATTCGTTGATTGAGCGATACAACAGAAATCTTACGTTGAAAGTGGTTCATGAATAGTGGAACAATTTTCGAATTAACGTATTGTATTTAGTGCATGGATTTCTCACCACCGTAGGTGTCATTTTTCAAGGCTATTTCTTTGATCATTCGGTCAGCAAGACAATCCAAAGTATACTATATTTCTTGAATTTTTATCTCGATTTCCTTACCTTACCAGTCAAATAATGGAAAGACCTCAGGAAAACCTTTTCTTTGAGGTGAAAATTAGTAAATTTAAAATTCCACTTTCTGTAAACAAGTCGAGCATTTGTCTTAGCTTTTTATTTAGCGATACGTGAAGAAGAATCTAAAGAAAGATTTCCATAAAGGACAGATGTGAAGCTTTAAACTTTTCTTTTTCATAAAAAAATATTGGCCACTAATTTGGCGACAGGACCAACACGTACAGTTTTCGGTGTGTTAAATGAAATTGTGAGCGTTCTCTCTCTAGTCTTTTGGGATTATTTTAAGGGTTTATTTCTCCCTACCCAGCCACGGCAAGTACTGAAGGATTGCTACCCTTAATATGTTGCTGTAAGTCTGTAGCAAAAGCATACTTCTTCTTTTTATTACTGCCATTTTTATGAGCTCTAGCGAGCATTTGGAGAGCAGAAATGCATGTTTAAAGAACAATATATTTGGGCAGGTGGCAATTTTTATAACACTCCTGATCTCGCTTGACTCTTCTTAAGTACTGTTTTTAGCTAGCAGTGTAAGAAAACTAGACAGCAATTCATCGGTCATTTTACTTAGTTTACTAATTTAGCTGTGCAGGGTGCGAATGTGAAAAAGTCGTTGACTATGTGTCTCTTTTCAAGCCTAAAAGCCAGTTGAAGTATTTAAATGTTCAATTTTCTGCTAGGGTGGGTACTAAAGACATTTTATCTCCTGGCAGTATATAACTTGAAAATGTAAAAGCAGTCGACGGTAAAAATTGACTTGTCCGGAAATCCAAATCTAAACATTTTCTTATATATCACTTATTAATACCTTCCAACTGTTAGTTCACGTTTCTAATTTACGTTATACACATCTGACATGGATTTAACGAGATTAAGCTCTTACTGAGGGTAAAGGAGTGCTTCCACAACATAACAAAATTTTGGAATTTTAAATTTAATGCAGTACATTTTACTCTGGTACTTCAGGTTTCCTTTTTCGTTTCTTTCCAAACGCAGGTACAAGATAAGAGAATGTTTTGATTTTTGCCCAACTTTTTACCTAGTGTCGAGGGTGTTTCCTCGTGGTTGCTATCCGAGATGGCCTTATTTGATCCAATGAAACCATCCAACTAACACAAATACAAGTTTTTCTAAAAAATTTACAAATAAACATTTTAGTCTGTCACCACACTAGTTTGATTTTAATTTTTGTCACAATGGAAAATCAAGTAATTGAACCGAATGCTGCACTATATTAAACAACCAGCCTTGATTTTATTTCATTTTTTTGTTTTATTTTTTCTGTGTGTTTTATTTTAACAAATTTTGCTTTAGCAAGTGCTTAAATCTGAGGCACTGACGTACGAACCTCTAATTAGGACTTGGGATGAAAGATAAGAAGGCCAAAGAAACGCAATTAATGAAAACTGAGAAAATTACTTTTGGACATACAAGTGGCATCTCCGAGACCACAGGAGTGAAAGAAATTCCGATTATATTAGAATACCTGAAGGGTATAGAATAACTAAGTGTCGTAAAACACAGCAGTCGGTTTACTTAACAAAGCTTCGAAAGACAACCGAAAGGGAGATTGATTTCTGTTAATTAAAGTTATGCTCGCAGCTGCCTCGAGGGGGAAGAATAAAAAAGCTATCGATAAATTAGAATATGAAAGGTAGGAGACTGATAAAGCATAGTTAAACAGTCGGTGTGCCGTTTAATGTCCGAGTAGTATTGAATTGAACAGCAATAAAACATTCATTAATACTGCGATGTTTTGAAACCGCTGTCGTTAACATTTTCACTAACTGCCGTTTTATAGAGCTTTAATTCATCGGTTTTTCAAAGTAGAGCCATAAATCATCGAACACTTCGCGAAACCATCCTCGTTTAATTTATGACCAAAGAGAAAAAGCGCAGTCATTAAAATTAGAAATTGCTCAGTCCAAATTGCGAGAAAATTGTCTTCGTTATCTCTGATGCTATTTACTTGATTTAAAATCTCTATCGATTTGTTAAAAACAAAATTGAGCGACATGTTTCAACAAAGGTCTCAGAGTAGAAAGAACAGTGGAACGTTTTAAGCCTTTAGTGATGTATTTTGATTTCAACATGTTCGTATATATTAAATACCTGTAAGCTATCAAGTGAACGTTAAACCGCAAACTGAAAACTTTTACACGCTATTAATGAATAAAATTCAGACAACGAAGATTGTTTTGTTTATTTTGTAACAAATGCTGAACTGTAGGAGACCAATTTATTTTCCGAAACTGCAATATTATAATGATGAAAAATACTTGTAGGGTATAGACAGTTTTTCAGTTATAAATTAAAAGAACTTTATGTTTGAAAAACGGATAGAATACATGTTCCATTGAGTCTTGTTTATCCCTTAGTTTTTTCATTCTCACTAAAGAACAGTCTGTGTCACTTTTGGTGGTTTAATCAATGTATGTTTAAGCCCGGCACAACGTCAGCACTCGCTACATGATATTCTGGCTGGTGTGTCTCTGTCTCGCGTTAGAACAGATTTCGGGACAAAACTGAGTTTTATTGTATGGCGTTGCCGGTTTATAGCAGATTGTGTTACTGAAATTGTTTTGACAATTTAGTGACAAGATAAGAAAGACAACTGCAGAGTTGTTCATATTTTTAGGACACTGAAAGTGAAGATTAGAAGTTGCGGGGTTCCTTAACTATCCCTTAAGTTCAAAATTGAACAAAAAATGTAACAAGAGCGGCATATGAACTTACTGTTCAATAGCTTTTAATTAAACAGCCGCACACTAGGGTTTCGTACATGGTCTTAAAACCAAGGATCACCTTGTACAGAATAACAAACAATACCACGTGGAAACACTGCTTAATAGCGTTCAGTTGAATTGTCACTTACTGGGATTTGACCCACGCATTCAGAAGTTCGGACCAAGTTTATTCACTCGGGCGTTGACTCACAAAGCGAGAGAAAGATAAACGCAACAAAACTGGGTGAAGCCAAAGTTAAATTGTTCTAAGTAGAACATTTAACAAGCTTCTAGGAACGTAAAATTTACTAAATAGCTGTCATTCATTCACCAACTTCGTTGTTTCTTTCGCTTTTAAACTTCTCTGTCGGTGGCTTTATAGGCTTAAACAAAGCATTTAAGGGCTGTAAAATGACCAAATCTGAGCCTAAGTGGTAAGAAATCGGTGGGCAAGACTCTACCAATTTTTTTGTAACAACAAAAGAAAATGTCTACCTAAAACGCCTAAGAAGTGATGGCTTTTTAATGGCGAGTCTGTTTTACCTTTTAAATTAGTGTGGAAAGTACACATTTCAGTTTAAAACTTGTAATTATATTATTTTAGTTTTAAACTTATAACATTGATTGTGGTGTTTAAAATTCTTTTTACAAACTGTTACTCTAAGGAACGTAATGGGCTTAACAATGAAATAAAATCCTTGGCTGAACTGAGGACGCCGCTTTCAATCTGACCCTTAAAACAATCTTGCGACAATTTACCAGCAGGCGGCGAACTTTCCATCTTTATGAGATTTAATTGGATGAACGAGAGGAGTCAATTTGACGAAGGCTTGATTTCAAATACGTCTCAGGATATATTTTGTAAAGTAAATCATTCTCCTTTAAATTTTCTTTTCTTTGTCATGTATCGATTTGTTGGGTAACAACTTCTGCATATACCCATAAAGTGTAGTATAGCAAATAGGACCAACGTGCAGTAAATTGGAGTATTCAATAACAAGGTACAACTATTTGTTTTCAAGATTAAAGGGTATGCAAGTGGGACACTTTGCTCTTTATACCGGCTATCTTTTTCTTCACGAAAATTTTTTCAGAACAGCCAGTTTGAAATGGAAAAAAAATACACTGATATGAAGTACGCATGAAAAACTAATTTCAATTATTCCGAAAACTTTGGGTGCGATAAAATTGAGACCCTAAGTTACAATTCGATCTCTTATGTCTGTCTTTAAAGTAAACGAGCCTACACCATTTTAAATAATGTCGTAACCCTGAAGAAGCTTTCATTTTGGTCAAACCTCCAGTAAAATCTACCTTATTATTTATTTATTATTATCCAGTTTTTAGACAAGAATTATTGGAAGTGGATGAGGTGTTTCATAATACTCAAGCAATCGAAAAGGGAAAAAGACATTTAACATTTGCCAACGTAAAACATTCTCTTTTAGTTTTTCCATTTATTTTTCTGCAACAGTTGTGAACGGTTAGCGGATCTTGCTCAAGGAGACTTACATAAAAGATATATTATAATTGTTACGGATAAGATGGTTTTTCTGCCCCGGGGTGCTGTTGTTTTCAGTTTTGTGACTTTAGTATGGTGGATAAGGGTAAACCTAACTCGCAGTATAGGAAGCACCCATGCATAATCATACTGGAGGGTTTGATAACTCGTTATCATCTCAAGTCACGTTTACAGGCCGTTAGCGCCATAGGAACTTTTTAAATTCAGTCTTGAGTAACTGTTTGCTACACGAAACCCTCTTTCCAGCGAAAGACATATTAAAGTATCATACAAGAGGTGACATTTTCCGTATAACCAGAACAGCGCGAATTTGTTCTGTAACAAGTTACTACCCAAAATTTTGCAGAAATATAACTAACTCTTTACTGTTTCACTAAATTTCAAAAATGTCCGACATTTTTTCTTGCCTTACTTTCTCGCAGTGACAAAGACCTTTATTTTAAGACCGCTTCAATGTATGTTCATAACAAAAGCAAATTCAACATGGCCCATACAGGGCAACCCATCGGGCTTTTGCTAGCCAGATTGACAAGAAAATGTTAAGGAAATAGATAACTTAGCAAGTAAATTCTCTCCGCTTAAAAATAAGGTTTGAAGTACCTGGCGGAATGTTTTTCGTTTTGTTAGTTTGAGAAGCTCAGCTAAGATATTTTTAAAAGCTCAAATGCTTAGAGATTAATTTGCTTAACAAATATGTGATATTTGCAAAGTGTATTGTTTATTCAATTGGGGGGAGGAGATGTTGAAAGGGTTAGTGCGGCAACAGAGCAGCTTATATTGAAATCCTGCACAAACTTCTATTAAATATGCCAGAGCATTTCCGGCACTGTTTGAAATGAAAAGAACTTAAGCGCCCAAGCTAAACGCTGTTATTTTTCTCTTCCACAAAGAGCTACATTCTTTTGCTTGATCAATTTTAACACGAGGACACCACACTATCAACCCGTTTTCGCGTTTGAGAGCCGTATAGCCGAGACATGGCGCGTCAGAATATCTCGTTGTGAAATGGCTGACTTGCGAGGAAGCCGGCTTTCTTATAGTACTATATTAATATCAGATAAAAACGAAAGAATATTTTTGAAATCGGCGATTTTATGTTTTCTTTTACATCGTGCACTTCTCTTTTAAACGCCTTGTTAGTGACAGTAGTCGTGTAATCTCATAACGATAAATTACAATGTGAAAATCGCTTCTTGGAGTTTGCAATAAATAAAATGACTGTTTTCTTGAACACCTGCCTGTTTGTTATTCTACTAAAAGGACGTCCGTCAAATTACTTAGTGGTTCAGCAAAATTTAATCCCTACACCATCTCTGGTACATGTGCTGTGCTCTGCGTACAAGTAAATTGACACTTGGTTTTTTCGAGAGCAAATAAAACCTAACACCAAGAATGTCAATGTTAACAAGAAATGTAAAGAGATTTATAGTCTTATTATCCAGGCTGTGTTATAAATTAAGGACATGACACATGATTTTGTAAACCTTTTCAACTGTTTAGTTTCCGGATGTCTTGTATGAGTAAAATAAAGAGTGGTGGAAATACAGTGTTGGGTGTTTTGATTTAAATGTTTTAGGCGGCTAGAAGAGTACCATCGCCATTTTATACAATCGATTAAGACGTGGTGTTGATGTAAAACCAGGATGACTCATTTGGTGCTCGGCAAAGAGCTAAATGGATGTATTCAGTGTTAAATCATGAAACGAATGGTCTTAGTTTACTGTCAAGGTTTCCATCTTGTTTTCACTTTTCATTCAGCAAAGGATTTTCATTAGTCTAATATAGGCTTCATTGTTAGGCGCTTTTATTCTTATATGGAATGGGAGGCCTTTGTTAACACCTCCAAACAAATCACAACAAAATTATGTCGAATTCGACAAGTGAACGTTGATTAACGCACAGGCAAAACTCGATTTTACGAGTTTGCTTTTATCACCAAACCCTACTTACCATGAACCCACAGCTGTTAGCGCTCCTAGTTTTAATTTCTTATCTCAAACAATTTATCGACTACCAAATTCACAAGCAATCTTAGATCAAAATTCAAGTCCCTTTAGAAAAAGCATTAAAAACTTTTAACACCGGTTATCTTCGCTGAAACAGTTTATGAAAAAGCTTACACTGTTCGCGTCCGCAATCGACTTAACTCAGTGGAAATTGTACGTTTCGTTTGATAACAAAGCGTGTTCGGCTTCCGGAAAGCCCGCAAGCTAGAGATATAAAACGTTCCGAGTTTTATCAATGTTTGCGCCAGGCAGATGTTTAACGCAGGAAGTAGTCGTCCGCGAACAAAACGCCGCACCAGTCGCTAAACAATTTAAAATCTCAGCAAGATTCTATTAATAAGGGATTGTTTATTCAGCATTTGTAAGGCTACACCGAAATAAACCGGTTTTTCGAACGAAGCGTCAGCATTCAGTAAAGTCTTAAGTGATAGATGTTGTCAGTTTGCATTTTGCACTCTTGTTATTCACTTACAGGGCAATCGATACGAACTCGTTTCAACTTAAACTTGACTTGCTGTATTGCTATACTAAAGGCGACAAAAATAAAAAAAACGGAATATTTCCTTTTTTGTTTACCGCGTTCTTTGGCCAGGCAAAAGATTCGAAAAATCGATCGTACGAATGCTACCGCATTAGGTGCAAAAAAACTACCGACGCGGTTTTTATTTTAATTCTACGCGAGCTTTCTATATTTTTATACTTCCTAGAATCTGGCACTCAAATTTCCTAAAACCGCCCATTCTCACACAAGGTACAGTATTGAGGCTTTTACGTTAATTAAGGCCTTTTCAATACTTAATAATGCGTTTACAAGACGTTTCAGCCCAGGTGACATACGTCACGCTTGTCTGGCGTTCTACATTATTTATAATACAAAAAACAAATTTATAAATACCCTCCGCGCACTCAAGCTAGAGGCTTATCTTTTCATACGCGCAACGATGACAACCGGAGCGATGCAGTCGCAAAATTATTCGTACTTTGGCAGCAACCTGCAAGGAAAAGACACGGGCTCTCACGCTCAACAGTTAGATTTTCCCTACACTCCTTGCCGAATGCAGTCACCAAATTATTATAATCAATCGCCGCTGCCGAATTTTATGTCACCCATGCCTCAGGGAAGCCTCGGTCAAGTGAATGGATATACCGCCGAGCCATCCTCGTACGCGAACGCACCGATTTCAGGGCAGAATGCAAGCACGATTCCTATTGATCATCAGGGTTACTACTCGCCTCAAGAGGCAAGCCAAAACTGCTCGTTCCATCAGTACGCTTGGCTGAAAAGCACCTCTTCAGCGGAGAACTGGTGGCATAACTCGGCTGCGGCAGGTTAGTAGTACATCAAGACTTCCTCTTACAAGGTAGACACGCTCGCTGGCGCAAACTACGCTTATCGCTCTTCGCTGTAGCTCTTGTCTTCAATTCTGACTCTGTGAAATGTTTATCACATAACAAACAACTTATGCGGTTTACAAGCATTAATTTGGCATTAGTTTGACTAATTGTTGAAAATTTGTCCTCGAACGACGTACTGTGACCGCACGGACGATATTTACAGGCTCCTAGCGCCGCGATATTTAACTGCTGACGATACTTGACGCGCCATAAAACTGTACTTAATAAGCGATCGCCATTAGTCAGCATTTAACTGTGATTTAACGTGAAGATTGCTCCCATTTTCGAAAAGGTTTGCTTCAGCGTTTGCTCGTTTATAACAGTTTGCTGTGTGTTGTTTCCTTCAGGAAACGCAGCTTGGAATAGCAGAGGAGCTTCCGAGGGTAAGCGGAAAAGGACAGCCTACACTCGCAAGCAGTTATTGGAACTCGAGAAAGAATTCCACTTTAATCATTTTCTTACGAAGGAGAGAAGGGCTGAAATGGCCTCTCAGCTAAATCTCACCGAAAGGCAAGTCAAAATTTGGTTTCAAAACCGGCGCATGAAATGGAAAAAAAATTCTCAAGCGATGGCCAAAAGCACAAAGCCTTCCACCGGCTCACAAAATTCAAACGCAGCTCCAGTTCAAGATCTCCACATTCCTAACCCGGTATCACAGCCCTTGAGTACAACATCTATAAACTCGCAAACATCCTTGGACAACGCCACAGTTCCTAGCTGTTTGGCGGGCTATCGAAGCCACCAAAGTTAAGAACGTTTCCACGCACACTCAGTAATTCTTTTACAATTTATGACTGAAATCGTATTCCAAAAGTCGAGCGCCTTCTGTTCTGACATTTGAAGAAACATTTCTAAAGTAAGGACAAAGAAAAAATTTCCTTGGTCATAAGGGAGGAGAGAGTTTATTTAGAGATGCGATTATATCAAGTTGATTTTCAATAATGTATTTAGCGAGAAATGAATGAATATTCAGTGTAGAAGGTTGACTACAGTCTCTCATTAGCAAGTTAGTTTGGCAGCGAATCGTTGCTCTCTTTGAAGAGGACGATATGAGGTCACGAAACAAAGCGCTAGCTTGTCCGCGTTCCACTGTACATAGAAACAAAAATTATAAAAAGAAATGAGATGTAAATATCATTTCCGTTGAACCGTATTTCGATCTCGAACTCATAATTTGGACATTTCGTTTTCAAAACTTAAGAGACTTCTATTTATACAAGAAATATTCTTACAGACAACAACCCTTGGAAAGGGAATGCTGTTATTTACATCAGATAAGTTTCAAATCGCTTTAAAAGATCAACACATGTATTTAATTTCTAAACGTTACAATTTTTCGGTCAGTTTATGTCCTTCGAAACAATCCCTCTATTTGTGTATGTTGTGTAAAGACTCAATAAAATTTACTGTGTCAATATTTGTCGAGCAATTAGAGTTGAGACAACAAGAATTGCAGTAATATTTATATCAATGAGATCCCGGGCAAGATCGTAAAACTATTGATACGAGCTCACTGTTCCGCTTCCCCCCGAAGCAAAAAATTAACATTCCGTGGGTGGCAAAACGACATTGAAAATTACATATGTGCAATTGAACTCCACCTCCAATCATTGTCCCTCTTGGCAATTTCGCGAATCATGCCAAATCAGTGTGATGGTTTATGAGCTGAATATCTACCTCAGGGAATTTACAATTCGATATTGTGCTAGAAACAGAGTGGTTCTTTAAGCTCGCATGAGTTTCTGCTAATCATTGCCGTTGGATTGAACCGGAGTCGACATCAAACAAAAGTGCGAATTTGGACTACTTAGGTCCTTTTAAAAAGCTCGTAAAAGGGAGGCGTTAAATTGGACCAAACGTGAAAGGTTCTAACAATAGGTGAGAAAATAACAGATAATAAAACAAAAGAAGGGGCAACGGCTCAAACCAATGCTAAAAGCTCTGAAGGCCAAGTAGCGCGTTAACAATGAAACCCATTGAAATCTTTCTAGTATCGTGGGATTAAGACTTTGGCGAACCTTTCGCGCCCTTCTCACTCAATGCATCAAGCACCGGAAAGGGGCAGTCAGGTTGAGCTTGAAAGACACAAAAATATCCAGAAGATTTCTCTTGTGTTCCTATTCTACTCTACTGAGTAATAAAGAGGCGCTACACGCTGGGATTCCCGCCTTCTTATTTAGTATTTAACACCTGATCAAAAGCCGAGGAGGAGTTTTTCTTCCTGTATTTAATATTAGCTTCGCTTAAATGGTGCAGCACTCGAACGAAGCACATTGTCCGGTAAAAGTACAAAAGACGCGAGAAATTCGCCACCGGAACCTATCATTTATACATAAAACGAGGTAATGTTTTTCCTCATGAATAACACTGCAAGCTGCTTTTGTGTAAATCCCTGTGTTTCGATTTTAAAAGCTTACATTTAGTACAAGTCATTCAAAGGCCCAGCCTTCCCTTTTTTGTAGAGAGTGTAGTTAGCAGCCCTATATGTACTCTGAACTGAGCACTGCTCAAGACTCTCTGATTCTAATTGAGCTGCACCGTTAATTTGAATAAAACAGAGGATGTAAAGGAACACAAGCTCTCAAAGAAGCATTTGCGGTCTTCTGTCAATTATATCTACATATAAAAATAAGACTGAATGAATTAAAATGGCCCGAGAATGAGGTTGGTGAAGTGATTAATCCCCAGCACACGCTGCGTCATAAGGATTACTCCAGTTCCAAATACTTTCAAAGAACTGGACTACTAAATAGAAAACATCTCACCACAGTTTCGGTCTCGCTGTGCCACCAATTACTCGTACTGAACAAACAAAGTTTATTTCTCCATGTTATTAGATTATGAAAGAAGACATTATAAAGGAAATGTAACTTTTCTTTAACTCGCACGTGTTTTTTTGGCGCCGATATTATTTTCTATTTTCCCAGTTCACTGCATTCAAAGATGGATGTTTGGACCAGGGCAGGTGGTACAACACACTAACAATTTAAATTCGTTTTGAGAAATTTTCCTTTTTTGAATAAGTAGCGACCCAGTCGAAGATTAACATTTGACAATTAAATAGCTTGAAGCAAAAACTTAGGGCGAGTTTTATCTCGATGGAGCAATTGCAAACTAGTGAATTTGTTTTGAACATCTTTTCTTTAAACAATCTATAGAATATATCGTTTGCATTCTCACCAAGAGAAGAGCACGTCTCCAAATGTTTGGAAAAAATCGTCAGCAAGAACATTCTTAAAATTTGCATTCCGAAAATGTAATACAGTGGAACTAACACTTAGATAACTTTTATATTCCAAAGTTTGCCTGGCTTATGTTGCCATGTTTCTGCTAAGTTTACAATAAACAATTATCCGTGCGTCAATATTAGTGTAAGAGAGCAGAGAACACGAGATCAGTATTGGGATTTTCAATTGTCGTCCATAGACAATAGTTTGAATTCACAATATTCACCTTCAGGTAAGACAAAAGATCTTACTCACTGCAGCAATTAAAGGCTTCACCCATGGCAAGCATCATTGCCAACCAACTATCATTCAGTTATTCTTTGCTATATGTTAAACAGAAGGTGATATTGAAAGCATTGCGAACCGCTGGTACGAGTGGAAAAAAAAAATCCTCAAGCGTCGCAATGTCGTTAAGTTGAGCACAAATACAGCCCTATCAGAACATAACAGTGCAGAAGTCCAGCGCCAAACAATATTAGTCCTGTCTCGTACAAAACGTGGCGTTTTTCCAAATTATAATCTCTCTCTAAATGAAAAAGCTATCTGTTTTTGGCTGACCCCCGAGAGGCAAACCACTTTCGTTAACTGATGATATGTTTACCGTGTTAAAACCGTTAGCCATTGTTCACTAATGGCTCCCAAACAAAACTACCTGGCCAAGCAATTGACAACAAACAAAACTTTGGCTCCTCCTCCAACTCACATAGACAAAATAACTCCTCATACGCAGGTACTACTGAGCCAACAAATAAAGAGAGAGAGAGAAGGAGATGTATCCATTTGTTTTTCTGCCAGCACGTGTTTAATACTATCGTTCTTTATTCTTACACCGGCAGCGCACTCATGCAAATGAGGTAGCGAAAAAGGCCAATGATCTGCGTGTTCTTGGAGACACAAAGCGCCAATGAAAACACGCAGCCTGAGTCGTACCTGCCGGCTCTGGTGTGCGACTAACCGAGCTCGGTAATTTTCCCCCCAGCCTTAAGACGTCAAACGCCAGTGCACAGGAAAAGTGGCCTCACATTAAAACATGAATAAATAGAAAGAATAAAGCTTGTCAGCAAAAATGATCAAAATGCAGGAGGGTGCCTCTTTGGGTTTATTCCGGATATTTATAGCAGGAAGTTAAAAGCACTGCGTTTTAAACGCACGACAAAAAAACTTGCCCCTGGCTATCCACGTGCGCTCAGCTTATTTGCATGTAAAACTGCTTCGGGTACTCAAGCGCACATCCGTTTGTAATCAAACTTTTACACTTAAGTTAAAAGAACTTGAAAATCCGGCCCTTAACGTCAAGGAACACATTAAATATAACAGCACCGTGGTGGAAGAAAGTGATCTCCACTGTTAAACACACTGACGTCTTTTTGCTATTTTGGGGTATGATAAACGCATAGCGTGATTAGCGCCGGTGTTAGGTTTGCAAATTTAGGCAAGGGGCGATATTTTGACAGTTTTGCCATCGAGACAAGGTTGCACAGATGAATAAGGGCTTCAAGGATGTGCGTCATCATAACTAACTACCTCTCACGCAAACGTTTTGAACTCGTCCCTATTTGTCATCAGTTCATGCCGATTGGGTATTTTTCACCGCTACAAACATTTGGTTACTTTTATTTCTTTACAGCATTAGTTTTCGTAGAGTAACAGATGATTTTGGTTGCTCTGCAACCCGTGTGGTGATTTTGACCGAGCGATATTTTTAGATCCTTGGTTTCAATCGCCTGAAGGCGTCCTTATCGAGGTTAGGAACAAGTGCAGAACAACGTTGGGTAGTCACGGAAACATCTTACACTGTGCAGATACACCGAGACTCGATTAAAACACGTTTTGATCAATGAGTCTGTCTTTGCTCTGAAAGTTTTTGTCTTGGCAGTGGTTGTAATAGTTAAGCAGATAACTTGTACGTTAGTCAACCCGCACACAACAGCAAAATCTCAATATTTCAATCGATATTGTGCTTAGACTCTTAAACCTCTTGAACTAATGGAACCAGTACCGATTCTCGATTCTCAAGTGATGTGGATCGAGGTTCATTAGGCAATCGATATCGAAGAAATATGCAGCATCACGGTAGCGTACTAAGCCAACAATCAAGAGATATGCGTGTGGTTTGGATCTCTTTAGTGGAAAAATTTCTGTTTGTCCGCCTTGGTCAGCGAAGCAGGGATACTTAACGCTCCACTAAATGAAGTGGCAAAACACATTCTACTGATATAAAAATTTTGAATTTAAAACTATGTTGAATGCCTACTGAAGCATACCTAGGATCTAGACGTTAGTTTGGATTTGTGTTTATTTTGCTCGTGACTAAAAAGTGTCCTCATTTCCAAAGCGGCTCAGTTCAAAGTACGAAAGAAGAACTGTCTCCAGTTCCAGACTGTGTGACTACAACTTACCACTTCATGTAACTGAACTTTCCAGTATCATCTATGTATAGAGATATATCGATAATACGGTGTCTTTAATCTTACAACAACTGATAATATATGACCATCGCAACCTACATAAGTTCAGTATTTCAGCTCAAATGGTAAAGTTTTATTTTATGGCCGGTACTGGAAAAACCTGACCTTAAAATGCCTATAACCTTGCGATTTACCTCAGTGCACTTACCTCAGAACCCTAACAAAGACTAATATCAGTTTTATTTTTAGCCACCCATCTAAACGCGTGTCCTAAACCATACATTCACTGTTGTATGAAAACAAAAGCAAAGTCTGTTTTGACAAGTCAAGAATTCCTTCATACTTTGCTATACAGACTACTTGTCTGCTAATTGGCTTATCAGATTTATGGCTCAGCTTCGATATGCAGTCATCAGTGTGGCTCTTGTGCAATTGATCGTGACTTTTGACCGAGGCTTGTCAAGACGTTTGTCAGGCACGAAAACCAATAAGTGCAATATTGCAAGCGCACTTCGCGTGCGGGTAAAAGATTGAATTATGTCCAGCCTGACCGTCCCGCAGTATCACGCCACCGGCACGTTCTCTTAATTAATCAGGACAAAAAAAAAAAAAAAGTGTAAACTTCGACTTTTTTTCGCGCTGTGCGTATATAACTATTGTGTTTTTGTTTTAATTAATAGCAGGATTAACCTCAGTTTTAAACCTGATTTTTAATAAAATGGCAGAGGAGAGAGGAGAGAGGTTGCTATTCAGGATGGCGCTTAACTTCGGTTTCCGTAGCAAGAAATACATAAATAAAAAAAGATTGAGGTAGAGAGGGGATCAGGAGTTCTCATTTCATAGCGTTCAAAACATTTTTTCGATTTAAATTGCTACCGCAACATGTAGTAACCATCGTCT
>Ga0126338_10000990_pt1 | contig 17344 bp, 13 predicted proteins | sample OrbCmetagenome_2_FD_92529 | JGI IMG/M metagenome (GOLD analysis project Ga0126338, IMG submission 92529) | Coral microbial communities from Petempiche,Puerto Morelos, Mexico - Orbicella C C metagenome | ecosystem: Host-associated > Invertebrates > Cnidaria > Coral | place: Petempiche,Puerto... | reverse complement strand
CCCCCCCCCCCCCCCCCCAAATCCGCCCCTGGATTACCAATATATTCCAGAAACATTTTGATTTCTACATCTGTTATTACAAGCTAGACTATGGCAAAGGTATGAAAAAAATTCCTGGAAACGAATTCTTCGAGATAAAAGAATCAGTTGAGTCATTCGAATTCTCGTCCCCAGATCCGCCTCTCCCTCTCGGCCGGGGGAACCTTAGTACGAGTAAAAGGTGGCTCAAGAGACACATGGTTTGATTGGCTAGATACTTCGACTAAAATCTTCACAAATTCAACGCTGGTTTGATTGCATAAAAAATCCAAGGACCGATCTTTGACTGAAAAACGTTCTACCGCTCTCCAGCGTTATTCTTCGCCCGCTTTCTTGCTCTCCACCACAAACCGAAACCCTGGAAGAGGGTACAAACCTACGTACAGCGGGAAGCGCTTATTGAGAGAAGGGCGCTTAACAGAGTCGTTACGGTAAGGGTATATGTGAGGCTGTCGACCTAACCTTACACTATCATAAATAAATACATGAGCCTTGGTTTCCATACGGGTGCTCTATCCTATAGACTCGATTTTCGCTGCTCACTCTAGTCCGGTGTACTTGTGAGTTCGGGAGAGAGCGCGGACTCCTTTCTCGAACAGCGACTCTGCTTTCGGTTATTAAATTGGAATTTGGAAATGCTGGTTTTTCAGGAGGGAGGAAAACCGGAGAACTCAGAGACAAACCCTCGGAGCAACGTAAGGAGAGAACCAACAACAAACTCAACCTGGAGAGGATGCTCAACCCATGTATGGTACAAGGTCGGAATCGAACCACATTGGTGAGAGGAGAGCGCTCTCACCACTACGCCACTCTTCTTCTTTCTACATTAATAAATTTACATTCCCATTTCAAATTGACTTTAAATAGCAGCAATCTAATAGAGGTTGCGTACCATTGTCATTTCTACTGCCAAGAAAAACGATTTCAGAAACACCCAATACATTTGCACTTGGCAACCAGTCGTCTAATAGAAGTTGAAGCTGTTTGTACCCTGAGCTGTAATAATTCACTTGTAAGTCACATGAGACTAGGCCACCATCATCCCTACCGGAAAGATGGAAAAACACACGGTCTTTACGTGGTAACAAAACATTACAAAACACTCAAAAAAACAGAAACTCTTGCTCACTATTCTGTAGAATTGAAGTTCCAAATAATAACTGCAATTTAAGAGAAAGCCTTCGGACAGTTCATGGCTAATAATCACCATGTAATTTGCCGAGCAAACAACAATAAAATGCACACATCTCTATTAGGCGGCCTTAACGAATGGGATACAGGTAGTGTAACGTTTTTGACAATGTCGTTATTAAATCCGATACAACTGACATACAATGGATTTTACAAGAAGCCCGCTGGTGAAGAAAACGGACCACAATGCATTCTGGGTACAATAATACTTTAACCTCTAACCGTATGCGCTTACCAGCACTTTGACATAGTTATGTTCTCCGAGCTTGTGACGACATCAGGCATACTCGAATAGAACATTGTAATCTAGAAAAGATCGAAGGTCATGTAAATGCACCGAAAATAAACCAAAATCTCTTCGTGATTTGATTCTACAGAAAAAAAACTCTCCAGAAGAGAGGCAATGGATATCCATAGACCGAAACTATAAAACGATGGACGGCATAAACTTGTTCTTAAGCCTATCGCTTCTAATAGATTATAAACAGACAGGTAAGGTTAAGTCTGCATACGAGCTAAGTGGCCCATCAGGCCGGAACTTATCCTGGTTTCTGCAGCATGAAGCGACCACAAGTATTTTTACTCTCCCCCGGATGGAATGCTAGTACATCGCGGGGTTACCCCCCTAACTTTGAATTTGCCGGTACCCATTTATACACCTGGGCAGAGAGAGGCACTGTTAGAGTAAAGTGTCTTGCCCAAGAACACAACCCAATGTCCCTGGTCAGGGTTCGAATCCGGACTGGCCGATCCGGAGACGAGCGCACTAACCATGAGGCCACCTCGCTGATAAACAGACAGGCGCTGTTGGTTTATTTACAAACCTCATCCCTTGAGTCCTGTAGAAGCGTTATATAATCCGCTGATTCAGGATCAAGGAAGTCATCCTTCCACGAAATACCCGTAAACTGAAGAGATAACTCAACGTGAAGTCTTTCAAGACCTGATGCGCGGATAACATATGAAAGCAACAATCGTGCAATAAGGTAATTGTAGACTGACTTAACAGGTGATAAAGATGTTTTGAGCCGAGCGTAAAAGACGAAATATATCTATGTAAACTAAGGAAAATCCAAGGACTCACATTGACCGGGTGTATTTATTTTAAGAAAATTTGGTATAGTGGTCAAAAGATGAATCGCCTAGGGGCGGCAGACTCGCAAATGAAAACATCGGGATGCTCATCAGAAAATTTGAATTAAACCCCTAAAGGAGACCAATCTGTGACCTAAAAGATACCACTTAAACGGAAATGAGAGAGCTAGCGCTTGTTTTGTTATTTCTTCGAGTGTACCGTAAAAGACGACTACAAATAACAGCGTATTGTCCTGATTGTCCTGAACACACTAATTGAGACCAACATCATTGATTTACACCACAAAACGAGACGACGAAGGAAAGTAAGTAAGAACTTTATTTAAGTGTCCATGTATTTAGCCGGCCCAATGTGGGCTAATGGGGGACACTGTATTAACTCTACCTAAAAATTTTCATTAATAGTATTATAAGATTCTCTTAAAGCATCCCCCGCTTTTTCATATGAAGTCCTCGCTGGAGGAAAACTCATACAGCTGCACACAGACAGGGCTAAAGGCTAATTATGAACCGGAATGAGCCAAGCTTTGCTTTCCGGGTTTTGTTCTTTTCCGAGTATGTGTGTTCGAACATCCCAGTTTTTCACACGTCAGGTTAATGCGATAATTGCTGGTTGAGACAACGAAATCTACCCATAAATACCTTTGTATGTGTTATATATGTCCACAAAGTTCTGGTTTTCAAGTGCCTGGAACCAAACTCCTATCTCGTCAAACGAAGCGTCCGGGAATGTACCATTTCCTAGCGTAAAGGAAGTGTTGCTGTTGGGTGCACGCTCGCATGCGTGACACACATTCCATGTAATAGTCGTTGGTAACGTTTCACCATTCCTGTGTGACACAAATGTCGATTTGCGCTGCCTTATCTGTTATCAAAGAGCGAGAGGCCATTCTTGTCCCCTCAAGTCCCGCTGACCAAAAGGAGCGCAGCCTCAGGGGACAGGAATGGGCGAGTAGCCCAAGGCAGGAGAAGATCAAGGTACTCTTACCCAAGGCAAATGCGAAACCATTAAATTCAGCGATTAGGATCGAAGTAAGAATACTGGTAAAAATGATGTATGAAAATCGCCTTATTTTTCTATCAAGAAACAGTGTGATTTCCCTAGCCAGATGCTAGATATCAAACTACCACTAAAAGCTACTGCCTTGATTTTGAAAAAAAAAAAAAAAACGCCGGTGACTATTTTTGAGTTTGAAAGAAACTTTTTCCCTGCCGTTTCTTAACCTGTGTCAGGCATGGGTCACCGCAAAGGTCATGGGTTTGAATCCCGTAGGATCATCGACTTTTTTCCGGGTTAACGGTCGACGCAAGGTTCTGATCAAAGATGACTTCCACTTGCATATTTGTTTACACTTACTGTTGTATTCCAATGTACTTTTCGACGCTGTTCCAAGAGACACCCAGATATGTCCAGAATCCTTCAAAAACCGAAAACGTGTACGACGCACTTAAGGTGGCAGTGTTCAGAGCCACGCCCACCTCCTTGAGAGCTGCGTCGTAGAACAACTCGAAATCCAGCACTCCGCTGTCTAAAGAGACAGAATTAACTGAAATTAACTTTGTGTAGTTTGATGATTAGAGTATTGAATCTGTGGTCCCGTCCACACTAAGCCGGAAGGATTTGAAAGCAGAGGCTTTACTCTGAAAACGCATCAAATGTTTTCCGTCCACACTACGCCGGAGGAATTTAGAAACGCGACAATCGCCGGTCATTTTGGATTTGTGTTTGAGGAAAACTCGGATAGGAAAATCACGTGATTATCGGTTTCAGGTAACAGGGAGTCATTGGTAGTTCGTAGCTGGTTGGGTATCAAAACTCCGGCCATATCTACTCTTAGCATAGCTTAATGTAGGCAAACCGGTCCAATAAAACAAGCGACGTATCCGAATAAGGGTGGACAGCCCGAACAAAAACGCAGCACTTATATTACTCAAACACGAGCCTTAAAGCGACCCATATATTAATTATTCGATAACCCTCACATCCCTATAAGGCTAGTTAACTCGGTCAGGAATGAGAAAGTGACAGCGAAATTTTAATCTGAGTTTTTTATCGTTTTCTTAGTATTTGGATAAAGAAGAGTTGTGTTTGTACTAAACTGTTTCTTAAGGGCGCGTCGCCCTCGAATAAGCACCATATAAAGGAAGACAAAGATTAAATAGTGCTGTAATGCTTCAGTTTCTCCTGTACTAAGGAAGATTGTCTTCTGCTTACGGCCTCTTGAAAAAGGTCATTGAAAGGAAAATTAAAATCATTTCGGTTGAAAAAGAACACATGCCTATTCTTTACATTTAAATCCCCCTGGAACATATAGTTTATTACTCATCAAACCTACATGCTATCTTACAGACCAATATTTCACTCGGCACTAGAGTCAGCGTGGCTGTCTTAAGACCTAGCTAGGAATGTATCCAAGCAGCGGGTGATATCTAAGGTCACAACCTTCAGGGCGATCGTGTGAGTTCTGATTGAGCAATCAGAACCAGAAGCTTTTACATAGTCTTGGGTAGTTGACGATATTCTTTTTTCTCATCACCTGACTGGTTGAAAATGTGTTTATATTCTAAGGAGAAATCAGACGTCAATCACATACCTAAAGTCAAAAAACTTTGATCTTCTTTGCTCTCTTTGGAATTATATTTAAGCCACATGGAAATGCTAAAATCTTCGGAACATCCCGCTTCTAGGCAAGCAGTGCCCAGATCCCCGAAGTCGATCCATCCACTCACACCGTCCAGCTGTAGTGCCTGGCCACTCAGCCCCTTAGTGTCTAGGCTTACTCCACCATGCGCCTTACCCCAGCCCACTCTTGCTCGGTCCTTCAATTCTTCTAAAGAGTCTAGTGCCCAGTAAGACACAGCATCCTGATATAAATTGATAATTTTCTTTGGTTCACCTGAATAAGGTGAAAAATGAAATATCTAATATTAATACTTCTCACTGATGGGTTTCATTAATGTTTCTCAAAACCAGCATCGCTTGAAACGTATTTCTCCATTAACAATGTGTTTTATAATTTCACCAACGTTTGCAATGCTGGTAAATTTTAGGCCTGTTAAAGTCTCGGTTTTTACCGACTTAAGAAAAATTGCCATTTTTTTAAATTCCGCAACGTCCTTGTTAATTTTTTGATTTATTATTTTTTTTTTTTGTTGGTTCTGTTCTACCTGAATCGAGATTAATGCCCTCAATTTAAAAATGGTGTACATCAGATCAGAAAAATGACTTAAAACATCGTACATAGCCCCTTTAATTTGGTAACCATAGCTACCTTCTAGGCACCACTCTACGCTACGATCCGACCAATCACACTTGCACTTGCCAGTGATTTCGTCACAGCGTCCCTCGGCGTGGTTACATAGCTCTGCGCACAAGGTGTCTGTTTTTGGAAAAAAAAGTTGCACACCAGTATCAGAAAAAACCCGTAAAGGTGAGGTGTCAGCTTTGATGGTACGCACAACGTCCTAACGCGGCGCCCGAAATTATAGGTCCGAAATCCCCTATTTCAGATTTTGTGACCCTTACGTTCGTAATGGTCTAAATAAAAGTAAAATTAAGCAAAAAGAATTAAAAATATAAACTAGATATATAAATTAAATGTATTTAGTCCTATAGGAAACTTGACACAGCCTAAGTTACAAACAAAGTTTTCACATCTTTAACTTAATTAGTTATACCTGAAAAAACAAAACATGGTTGCTGAGAAAAAAGGCGATACAAAAATATCAAAATGTACGTTTATAGTTAACAATATTTGGTGTTTCTTATCTCTCTAATGCATGAATACACTTCAGTGTGAACAAATCTAAACTACCTAATAGGTAATGATTTAAGTAATGATGAGTGCGATTGCTTAATTAACTGTCAGAATGACTAAGCCACAAAGTAAAGTATTCCTTGTTGGCAGCCCCTATGGACCCCATGTTCCCGACAACAGATATTGACGAGTTTAAAAAATTGACCGATAGGATTGATACCAAAAACGAGGATTATATCTACTTGATGATCTCAATTATAATTTGTTATTGTCGTAGTTACCTCCTGTATATAACACTTCAACGTCAGAAATAATGAAGTTGTTTGCTTCTGCAAACAAGAACGCAACATCAGCTGTGGTACCAAACGAGTTACCCAGTTCACTATAGCCACTGGACATCGTCTCCAGTACAAGATCACCATTACCGAATGTGGGTCCTTGCTCCGGCCTTACAGGATGTGCTGTGTATCGCTTGTCGTGCTTTAAAGGAAATAACACCGGGTCTGTACCCTGTTTGTTGCTCAGGCTGAAAAGGAATGCGTGATAACTCACAGCAGCTCCCTTCTCTACAGAAAACGACAAATAGAAGAAAATTTAAACGCGTTTTTAATGTACAGCAAGCTCTGCTTTTTCAGGCCATAGTCACTTACACTGGCTATTTGAATTAAAGTGACTTAATTATAATTAAGTTAAGGAATGCAATTTGAGTGAGTGTAAGGGAGAAATAAATGTTTTGCGCGATTTTGGTCCAAAAAAAGTTGCCAGGTAATTAGCCAGTTGCTTGGTTCCCTATATACGCCATTCAAACCAACTAAACTAATTTAACTAAAACAAATTTAGGTTTTTCCAATTTGTTGATTAACTTTTGCAGTCATTTTGAGAAGACAAATTTCAAACCACCTTGCTAACATATTTTATTCAACCAGGTTTTTAACTTGATAAGTTGCGGGGTGTGTATGGTATGAGCAGCTAAACTTTAACCTTGTTTAGTTAAACCTCTTTTAAACATGTTTAACAGGTTAGATGGGTTAATACGTCAGGTTCGTAACTTAGGAAGGTTCGTTGGTAGGTACAGGTAAGTAGGTAGGTAGGTTGCCTTGCAGTTTATGGCCGTTAATCTTGCCTCCATAGATAGATCGGTGGGTGGGTGTGTAGATAGATGGGTGGGGTGTGCAGTTGGGTGTGTGTGTGGGTGGGCTGATTAGTAGGTAGGTATTCATAACTACAGGTAGTTAGAAAGGCAGTTAGGTTAGTACATTTGTGGGCAGTCAGAAAGGCAGGTAGGTAGGTGGGTAATTGGTAGGCAGGAGGTAGGTAGGTAATGTGTATTATATTACTAATAAATTGTTATTCTAACCTAGAGAGCTGCCCCAGTCCTTCTCAGTGTATCCACCAAAGATGTAGTTGTCTGAACGCACTACTGTAACAGTCATTCCTTTCCCTGCACATCTGGAGTAAAACTCTGCCACGTCTCTTCCGTGGGAAAACGCCCGATAGCATGGTATCCAGATCTTGTCCTCTACACCAGCATCGTTCAGTGCTTGCGTTAGAAACGTTTTAAACCCTTCCAGGTGGCCAATTATCGCAGACTTTTCAAGATCGTGGCCTGAAACGGACCCTAAAAGAGAATAAACTTCTAAAATTCTGGTTTTTTTTAGGCAGGTGCTAAGAAAACAGTGAACAGTAATCCGTCCGAGTGACGCCACCGCTCTCGTTTCCTTAGTTGCTAACCAACACAAAGTGCCTTCATTGCGTCATACTGACGTAGTAATCTGAGGAGTGCTCGAAGGAAATCTCTGGTTATTTACTGATTAAAACGAATCGAAAATTATTCAAATGCTTCAAGGACGATTTACCTAGGCCTATTACCTACTGCAACATCCAATTTGAGTTCAAGCCAAAGCTGCGGTCACAATGCACTGCTCTTGTCCTGTTACAGTGCCTGACCTCACTTTTTCAGCCTTGTGCTGATTGACGCTTCGAAAAGGTAAAATCTCAAGTTCTCTTCAAAATAATGCTTCGAACAGTTGAATCCCTTCCCCCGGTTATTCAAAGGATTGATAACTCACTATATTAAAAACTGGATCATTGGATAATGCAATTCGAGAGCTTTCATTGGCTTAGCCACCATGGTATATGAGCCATTATACCATGCTTTACAAATACGCTAAGCGTACACGAGACTTTTTTGGGGTGTTTTAATTTTTATTTTAGTTTAGGTTTGTAGATTTTGGGGTGCGTTTTTGATAAAACAATTATTCCACTCGCGCTTGTTGGATATGAGATGGTTATAGCCAACTCATATTCAACGCGAGTTTGTGGAATAATTACAGGTTAATGCACTCAGCGAGTGAATTATCGGGATTTACCTGCACGAGTTCACTAACAATGAACGAGAAATTTTGAAATTTTGAAAATTTCGAGTTTATTGTTAGTGAGCGAGTACAGGTAAATCCCGATAATTCACGGGCAATGAGTGCGTTAACATTTTTATTATCCAAATTGAATACACTGCACAAAGAAACACTGCACTGAAACCACTATATTTGAGGCAGCCGAAGCCATGGTGTAATGACAGTGGTGTGTTGAATTTACACTACGGCTATTACACCACGATAATGACGTCAAGGTGGCTGTCTCGTCACAACTCAGTATCACGCGGTACAAATCAGCCAATCAGAAAATCGGAATTCGTACAGTCTCTGAAAGCTGAATGTGTTTTTAAATACAGTTCGTTTTGTCAACAATTATCCACTGCATGGATATCGATTTATCCGCGGATAGCGTTAATCAGCCCTTTGAACGAATGCAGTGGGCCTGAATGTGAAACAAATGTAAAATACCTGATTTGGAATGATTTACCATTTTCAAGCACTTACCAGAAACGTCGGGCTTTGCGAAACTTGGAAAAGTATCACATGATGTGGTGGACAGCGTTACTTCATCGATAGCAATGTCGCCCAGAAATCCATCACCCACCACGGCCTCAAATATAACCTGTATCAACAAGCGGTTATTAATTAAAAATACCCACTTAATGGATTTTTTTTAGACATTTTCAGGCCCCGTCCGCACTACCCCGCAGAAATTTGAAAATGCAGATTTATTTCTTTGGTTAGGCCTAAAACCCACACTAATCTGGAGCTTTTCAAAAACTCTCTTCAAACCGGAGGAATTTGAAAACGAATGACATCACGAAATTCATGTGTTTTCCCTGCCTAGGTTTTCCTCAAACACAAATCCAAAATGACCAGTATTGTTGCATTTTCAAATTTCTCCGGTGTAGTGCGAAAGGAAAACACTTGATGACCGGCCTGTGAACAGAGCATGAGCAGAGCCAGCAGTTTTTTTTTTCGCGCTAAACCCGTTCAGTCTTTGCGTTACTCTCTAAAGCCCTGACCAAACGATCGCAACATTTCAACACGACATATCGCAACATTGTTGGCCCAGAATTTGCAAGCTCCGGCCAAACGATCGCAACATTTAAACGCAACATATCGCAACATTGTTAACTCAGAGTTCGCAAGCTCCGGCCAAACGATCGCAACATTTAAACGCAACATATCGCAACATTGTTAGGCACAACATGTTGCGCGCGTTTGGCCACCCTGTTGCGGCGTGTTGCGACAAATTGGGTGTTGAAAATCGAATAAGTACGCATGCCCGGGCGCAACATTGTTGCACGAACCTGGCCAAACGAGTACAACATCATGCAACATCCGCGAATGTTGCATGAAAAATTTGACCATTTTCAAATTTGAGCCAACAACACCCTACATGTTGCAACACGTCGCAAAAGGGAGGCCAAACGCGCGCAACATCTTGCGCCAACAATGTAGCGATATGTTGCGTTGAAATGTTGTGATCGTTTGGCCGGGGCTTAACAAACCACTCGCCTGGAACAGATTACGCCTTCGAGTTGAATGGTGTGAGTTGTTTACGCTATTTTGTTTTATTTGTTTGCTTTTCACCTAAAACCAAACGACCACATGGTAGAAAAGACGGAATTCCTATGGCGCCGGGTCTACAAGAAACGAACTAAACTTTAAATAATTTCCCTCACCTTAAAGGCAAAATTTCTTTTGATTCCTATGGTTCCTTCGTTCCAAGAATTTCCTTGATCACCGCTCAGTCGCCATTTGAGCTTTTCTGAGCCAAGTTTTTTCGCAGCGAAGACGTTTAAACGACCAACATGTTTTCCCCACATGTGATACCAAAATATCACGCATTTGTAGGAACTTATGACATACGGACTCTCGAACCGGACACTTTCACCTTTTGAGCGAGGATAGGAAGACTCCAGGTGTATGTAAAAGCCTGAACAAGTGAGAAGCATCAAAATTAGAATAGGGAACGTAAGCAAACCACGACGGCAATAGCAACGAGAACGTCACCAAACAAAAGGTTTAATGAGCAGAACAATAGCTGTGCACGTGCGTTATAATGCTTGGTACATTTCGTACCCGTTCTCTGCAAAATTAACAACAACGTGAAATGACCAGGTTTTGCGTATTTTAAAGAAATACTTTTAGGAAATCTTTTAGGAAGTGATCGCTGGCATTACATATTTAGTTTGAGTAAGTTTTTAGACCGAGTGGCGTACTGAACAGGTTCAGATAGCAACGAAATTCGAAGGTAAAATGTAAACCCATTTTTTACTAGGCGTCGTCCCTGGTGTTGCTTAAGGTCCTTATTGAGAATATTTAGCAAGGCTGATACTACGTAGAAAAAGCTTGGAAAACGTAACGCAACAACGACATGATAGATTCCAAACCTGAAAGCCAAGATGCAACCGTTGGCAGCTGTTTAGCTGATCAAATCTTTTACCACTAAAATATTCCACTCTGAAGACGAGAACTAAAGACCCGTGATTCAAAATGAGGCCTGAGAACTAGGCAAAAGAAAAATGTGCCTTGTACAAATAAACCCGACTGGGGAAAAAAAGACACACCCTGTTCCACTTACTTGTACCGCCATTTTTATCAAGACAAGGCCCGGTCCCCAATCTATTGCTGGGCACGCACTCCTTTTTAATTGTCCAGTTTCCAATCTTCCACGGACACGGCGAATCATCGAAATTACACAGATCTGGGAGAAAAAGAACAATAATGACTTCTTTATACTCATATTGCAAGAGTATGTATTGGAATGTCCTGGGAGGCCATGCCGTTCAAAAAGAGCAGAAAAAGCAGAAATGTTCCACATCAAGAGGGTCTAAAGGATAAAATTTTATTTCTTATGGCTTTTAAAAGGCACAAGGTTTCTTTTAGCTAATGTTCCAACGATTAGACAGGTGCCCATAACAATAGGGTAGGCGTTGACTATATTGCCACGTAAAAAAGGTTTTTTTTTTTTTAAAAAAATGGTTGGTTTACTCAGCCACAGGAGTGAGCTCGATTATTAGACCGCACGCTCGAGTTGTTTTACAGGGTCAGCATTATCAAGGCGTAAGTTGGTAAAACTCAGCAGCTTGTTTGATTAATCCCAAAGAATCGATAAAACTGATTCATTGACGACCTGTTGACTACTTCTTGGTCGTAATCTACTCATAGTCACGCATGCGCTTCAAGGGCTTACATCGATCGAAACTCATCGCAGTTCGAGGTGTTTGGAGTTGTGATAAAACACTGTCCTTGGCGCTTGATTCATCTTTTCAGCTGAAACCAAACCTAGCGGGTAAACGGCGAGATAAAGTCACAAAAATCCAATCAGCTAATTAAGACCACATTTCCAAACACCGCCACAAAGACGAATTCCTGTAATAACATAATAACTTTATGAGGTCATCAAAGTGACTTCCTGTCCGTACTGCGCAGTCGCAGTACCCTAATGTTTCAATTTATATAAACATTGTAAGGCTCACTCGATGGAACGCTAATCGATGTTATTCGTTACGAACCACATACCAAATCTACGAGGCCTTTTTCCAGCAGCTTCATTGATTTTTACAGCTGCGAAGTTGTGTCATCAAGTGATATGAGAAAGAACGAAGCATAAAGCTTCGACCGCTTCGCGGGGGGCAAACAGAGTGCATTAAGGGCAATTGAAAAATAGAGAATTTCTCTATTTTCCAATTGCCCATAATGCACTCTGTTTGCTGTGAAATGCTCTTGGGAAGTCTGCATGTTCCCAAGAGCATTTCACAGCAATAGTTAATGCAAAATTTGGGGGGCAAACAGAGTGCATTATGGGCAATTGGAAAATAGAGAGTGCGGTTGTTTTGAAACTTTGAATTTACTTCATGTACGTAGTTGCGAAATGTTTACATTTTGTGATGTTTTACTGACATGAAACAAAGCAAAAAACGCAAACAAACCCTCGAGAGTGCGCACTACGGACTGGAAATCATCTTTAATGTCTCTGAGACATTTGTGCCCATTTTCTTAACTCCTACATTATAATTCAAGTAATTGGGTAATAGACCATTTCCGATTTACCTTTAGCCTTTTTCTCAAAGCGAGACTTGGTGCCCATCCTGTCATAAATGAAAAATGAGATTTTATTCACACTGATACGAAATTCAACTCATTTTCATATGAATGGTTGTGCACCGGGCCTCGCATTGATGGAGAGGCTCAGGGCGACCGGAAAATGGGTTATTACAATAACTAGGATTCCTATGGCCCCGTCCACAGTGCGCCTGAGAAATTTGAAAACGCAGCTTTATTTCTTCCGTTGATCCTACCGTCCACACTAATCCGTCACGAAAACGGAGCTTTTCGAAAACGCTCTTCAAACCGGAGAAATTTGAAAACGTCGGCTTTGTGTTTTAGTGTGGAAGAAAACATTTTGAAAACGAGGCTTTTCGAAAACGATGACATCACGATAAGCATGTGATTTCCCTGCCCGAGTTTTCCTCAAACACAAATCCAAAATGACCGGTGATTGTTGCTTCTTCAAATTTCTCCGGCGTAGTGTGAACGGAAAACATTTAATGCGTTTTCAGAGTGAAAACACCGTTTTCAAATTCCTCCGGAAAAGAAACAAAACATTACCTAGCGTTTCAGGTAGCGTTACGCCAGCCCAAGTTTCCCAGTCGCCACCCCCAGGGATATCTCTCCACAAACTCAAGTCGGACAGTTGAATGTTCTCAACACTCCACCATTCGAAGAAAGATAAACGGCTGGCCAAGTTGATCATCTTCTCAGGATTTAACGGAAACTCGTCGTCTTCTCGCTCTGGAGAGCCGACATTTACATTGTCTAGGAAAATGCGCGTATCGAAGTTCTTTTTCAGCATAAATGTGAAGCGCGTCCATTCTGTTGAGGGAAGCGGGCTGGTCTTTGAGTAACCCAAAGCTTCGGCAGACTGATACTGTGCCTTAAGCATTGACTCAGAGTAAACCAGCACGCCAGTGTCGTTACCAGGGTCACTACCAGATGACAATATTTCAGCATCTGAAGATTTAAGATGCCGAATAAAATTGATGAAAGTGGTAAGTATACCTCTTGATTTTTTCCCAGTTTCTGACGAATTCTTCAAAAATTAAGGAGCTACGTCACGTTTTGTGCATCTTGAAAAGTGTAGCCTAGATTTTTCAAATACGTCGTTTGTAATCCAGTTTAGTCTTCTCCATCCTTAACCATCCTTTTCCCTTTATGAGGTATTATTATCTCTTTAGTGTTTCTCTATCTTAGTAAGCTATTATTTTAAGGTTTCCTTCAGTTTAAAGGTAATTTTAATTTGTAGGTGACCAAAATAACTCAAAATACCGTAACTGAGCTCCTTTAACTAATGAAACTAAACCTGCTCGCCTCGTAAAGCACTTCCGAACTGTGCACTGAACTGTACACAATATCTTCATCTCAGTTTTATACGTTGTTTCCAGCATACAGAGCTCTTTTTAAGTTCATCAAGTATGTCATGCTGAGAATCTGCAAATGTGCTATGGTTTTAAAAAAAGTAAAAAAAAAAAAAAAAAAAAAAAGAAAGAAAACGATTCGACAATAATATGCTTCATGTTCCCATATTCGGACAGCAACCAAGGAACATTCAGGTACAACAACGTTTTTACACTATTCCAAAGAGCTAGCGGGCGTTTGAGAGAAAAATAAAATAGTGGGCCATTGGTAATATTTAGTCCTACATGAGCACAAAACTTTATTATAGCTCTTCGCTTTACCATCACACGATGTACAAGAACGTGACCTTCTACTGCTTTGCGAACACGCGACCGTAACTATTCCTTTGCGAACACGTGACCTTAGCCACTCACTCAACAAACACGTGATAAACACGTGACACCAGCTATTCATACTCACATCCTCCTTTCATTGACGCGCAGCCACGGAGCTCCAACTTGACACACTTTTCTCCGCTGACCGGATAGAACCGAACGAAACGTACTTGCACCGTGGACTCAAGAAGTACTGTGGAAAGATTACTACCAGCTGTGAACACCTTAGAGAAATAGAGAGAACAGAAAATTGTCACGTAATATAACATGATCCTCGGGTGCGCCGTTGCAGTTGGAGTCACGTGGTTGTCCTGGAATGAAGATCCATTTTCCGTTAATGTTTCTTTTAGCAAAAATAGTAGCGGAAACAAGATCTATTGAAATTGTTCAATTATGTTGACGGGGTCCATATTTAATAACTTCATTTTGTTACATTAGGAGAAAAAAAAAAATCACACACACAAAAAAAAAATACCTGCATTACAATACTACGAGAACTATTCACTATTCACCCTCGAATCCCGCATCTGTAGTTACAAAATCGGAGGAATCCTGTCGAAAGTACGTCCGAATACTGTCGGACGTCCGAAGGAGGTGTGCCCGAAGCTAATGTGTCAGGCAATATTTATTTTCATTCTGGAAATTTCATTTACCATGAAATGTTAGCCTGTATCATGGCCGCGGCTGTGACGCAGGCTATGACATGGAAGCCCAAGCAAGAACATATAAAATAGCTGCTGGGTGTAAACATACTGTTATTTCACTTTCTCTCTCTAAAAAAACGAGATTCTTTACGTTTAAAACGCTCCGCACCCGAAAAAACTCTTGCTTGAATCTTAAAGATTAAAGATTAAAGATAAAAAAAACTGAGATTCTTTACGTTTAAAACGCTCCGCACCCGAAAAAACTTCTGCTTTGACAAATGGCGCAGGGAAGTCCGCATTTCCCAGTTTTCAAATACTTAGACCTTTTTTCAGTAAAAACTGATAAAGTGTGGAACGTTGAACAGTGATAATGATAAACTAGTCACAAAATACTTTTTTTCTTGCACATTTGTTTCGTTTGACCGCAATGCTCTTTGCCCTTTGCCCGTCATCCGTCCATGCGAAGCCAGGGAGCCATACAGAGATAGTAATGTTTATGACTAAAGTACATGTACGTCAATACCTTTGGCGTGCCATCGAAGTTAGGGTAGAATTGCCATTTTATGCCATCAACGCTGTATTGGATTTTGTACGACTCCACATATGTCTGAGAGGTTAACGCCTTAGTGACCACGCGTTCTAGTAGTCTGACACTTCCCAGGTCAACTTGCAAGTAGTCGTTAGGGTCATTGTCAGTTAGAGGTTTCCAACATGAAGAAGAATCGAGCAGAGCTTCATCGGGCTGATATTGTGAGAAGAAAGACGAAGCGGTAATGCTTTCCATACGAAGCGCTCTGTTACACCACCCTGAATGGAGTAAATATAAATAACATAAGTTATTGGAGATTGAGAGAAAAAGAAACGTACGGAATCGTTAACTATCTATTGACTAACAATAAGTGGAACTCATACACACCGATCTGACTAAACACTGATGGAAACTTACTAGAATCGACCAATGACTGCTGACAAACTTTACACGAGTCTTTCAGCCAATACCATCATGGCTAAACTTGTTTAACCAATCACTTTCAACGAACCAGACTTACAACATCATCGACTGACTAACATTATTCACTTGAGTTCGTATAGTGTGATCGTCCGGGTGAGGGTAGTTCTGAAAAGAACTGTTGTTGGTGACTAGTCACCAACAACAGTTTTTTTTTCAGGACTACCCTCATCCGGGCGATTACACTATAGAAACTACTGATACTCCTGGGTTCCAACCATTTATTATGTTACGACAACCTTATACGACTAAATCATTCAGTGTTAAAGGGAAATGAAGAATGTTCCTGCAACCCTTAATTTTAAAATACAGTGGAACCTCCGTTTCTTCAGGAAATGTGACCTACTTCCACTTACAATATGAGATAGGACTTAAGGGATGGTTTCGCCAGTCGGCGCATGTGTAAGCTATAACACTAGCCCATTCGCGAACTACTTGAATGCGTTGCTTATTAATAAATCGGAATCAAGCACCTGAGGTTTTCGAGAAATTTGCTTTTGAATATGTCGCGATCAGGTGCAAAAAAAAAAAAAAGATCCATCTATCAGAACTCCGGTTATTTGTTTCGGTTCCATGGATAAAGCACTTTTTTGCCTTACGAGATTTCAAACACAAGTATCGGGGCAAATCACAGATTTGATGCACAACGACGAACACATATTCAGGGACGATCACAATGGGTCCGGCCCAAACAAATATTGTAGAATTTATTATTGAACACCGCTCAAGTTATTATATTAGCTCGTATCTGGTTGGCTCACCCCATAGCTTGCATACGAACCGAACCAAACACAGAACAACCGTCAAACACAACTGCATAACAAAAAAGGGTTGAACAAAGAATTGACCAAACAGCACGGATCATATACAGGAGGGTCTCAATGCGGTTGACCTTTCAGTAGCCGTAAAACGGGACAAAAATTTACCCGTTTGGAGTAAAAAAGCCCAAATATTAACCATTTGCCGCTAAAGTTACCATCCCGTAAGATCCTCATAAGGCACAAAACAACAAATCGACACAACACGAGACGATACAAAGAGTAGCATCCAGGCCAGACCTACCGATCCAGATTTGAACACGTTTACTTACTAGGTGATCATGAATACTAAAGATGAAGAGAGCCTGATTAAACACAAATTGGGAGGCGGCGTGGCTGAGTTGTTTAGGGCGCTGGATTTGAAATCTGGAGGTCCCTGGTTAAAATCCACCTTCCTACCGCGATCTAGATTTGTTCTCGGTAGTCTCGAGTTCAACTCCTCCACCGCGTTGTGTAAATAACCAACTGGTCAGCCTCCCACCAGTTGGAATTCTTAATAATTTGTGTTCTATTTGCAATATTTGTTTGGTTATTCACAGTGTCCTCAATTAGCACAACAGTGCTAAATACATTTGACAGTTAAATAAAGTTATTATTATTATTATTATTATTAT
>Ga0126338_10000989_pt1 | contig 17350 bp, 12 predicted proteins | sample OrbCmetagenome_2_FD_92529 | JGI IMG/M metagenome (GOLD analysis project Ga0126338, IMG submission 92529) | Coral microbial communities from Petempiche,Puerto Morelos, Mexico - Orbicella C C metagenome | ecosystem: Host-associated > Invertebrates > Cnidaria > Coral | place: Petempiche,Puerto... | reverse complement strand
CCCCCCCCCCCCCCGCCCCCCGTTATGTCGCATGAATTTTAGGGTTGTCACTGTGACATGTCCATACAGCATGACCCCTCATCTGTCAGCTCCTTGAGACCTTTAAGTCTTCTTGACTTCTTTGTAAAGAGCAAATTAAGATTTTCAGTTTCTGGCTCGGAGTGTGTATTGTACTTCACCCTGTCGCGCAGGTTATATACAATTCTAAATGGCATTCCAGATTTCCAGGTCGTTTTAGCTTTCCGATTTTTTTCGACTGAATCCGCAAAAACGCGAACCTTCAAAAATGCAGTATCTATCCTTGCAGCGTTACAATATTGCATAATACTTTACCAAAAAATTACACCATTGTTGTTAGATTTCATACGGTACACGTTTGCTTTATCAAGCCTCTTGAGGTCCTGCTAAAAATCATTGTCATTGCCCTTTTAACTTTGAGTAACTTTTCTCCTTTCCTTCCCAGGGAAATGCTTGTCAGACAATTTCTATGTGCGCGGTGACGGAACAAGAGTGTACTTCTTCACACAAGGTACAATAGATATAGAAAGATTTTTCACAGCAAATCGTAGTGCCTAGTGACCTTCTTCTTCGACTTAGCCCGAGTAACCTCGTTTTAAATACCATGGGAACGAGGTTTCTTGGTTCGTGAGTCAAATTACGCATGCGCAGAGAGGGTATCGGAGTTCTCGTGCTACTTGTTGACTGTCAAGTTTACATTTTTCCTCATTACCAGACGACTTTGCGTTGAGAAGGCATCACGCTAGACTCGAATTGACTACAAACATTTTTAAAAGATCTTGTGAAACTTAGTAATTATTGAAATGTTTTGCTCTTTGGGTGTAATATTCGAGGAGAAATTTGCTTTTAAAAAACTTCAAAATTTCTGGGTGGCGAAGGCGCTAATGAGCTCATACATTCTTTGTAACATTGAGTTTATAAAAAAAGCCCCGTCGTACAAAACTGAAGTATTCAATGCATTGGGCTCAAATTCCTTTGGGACAGTTAATCATGCTATCCCCGTTCAATATTGAGAACCAATGTTTTGGTAGCTCCATCAGAAACTGTATCGCTTATGCTAATGAGACAAATGTTGTAAACAAAGATTTTCCTATTCGTGGGGTAGCTGTGGATTTAAGCTGTGCGCTGTGCATGTGCGTGTCGGTAGATGGGATCAGATTTTTAGACTTCAGGATTGAGACGATATGGCCGTAGTTTCAATCTCTGAGTCTTGAAGAAAATGAAGCGATAGCTGTACACGTTTCAGAGGTCATGTTGAAATGTTTCGCCCAGGAGAACTGAATTTGTTTACGCTTTTTAATGGTGGGCGTAAAAATAATATTTTGGGTGTGAGTGGGATTTGGAGGTGGTAGATAGTTCCCGCGGCCCATGAGTTCAAAGCATGATTAAGATTAACCTAATCCACGATTAGTGTCGTCTTTCAGATCACTCTCGTAAGTTGTTACTACAGATCTTTGTTCCTTGCCCTTCTTTATTTTATTTTGACCTATCTCAAGTCGAAGCCAAAATGGGCCCGTAAGCAGTCTTTAAATGTTAAACCTCTGATAGCTTTTAAATCTCAGATGAAAGTTGATCTTCATTCGAGCACCACAATGATGTCAAATATAGAATTCCTTTTTCACGAAAAATCTTATCGGCGTGTTATGGCGAAGCGAAGTTTTTCCCGTTTCAAAACAAATACCATTGGAATCTCGATCGGGTTTACTGTGTGATCTGTCAGAAATTTAAACTGAAGTGATGATGGGAGTGTATTAGATTGCGTCTATTTCATTTGCCCGCTCTGATCATGGCAGGTAGCTAGAATTCAGTCAGTTTATAAAAAGACATGTTATTGCCCAAAAGAATTGAGGAGGGATGCAAAAGTTGCTGGTGAATCCGTTGCCAGTGGCGCTAGTCTGAAAACCGTCCATGAAAATTCCTTTTAGCTATGTGTCATGTTTAATGACCTTTGCCTTGTTCAAAATTTCCTGATTTCCTGAAAAGTCAAGGTTTGTGTGAGCTGTGCAACCAGTGCTGAGGAAATTCTATGCCAAAATAACATAGAGGTTTATTGGAGAGAAACATAACCCTGGTATGGAGTAAACATGTTTTTCAGAACTTGTCCACTTCACGTTGAATTGTTTTCATCTGGTTTCCGTACGTGCTGGCGAATAGTAAAACAACCTGTTATACAACCGGTCAGGTTAGACGAAACGGAAACGGGAAATTGTGTTTAAAAACAAAGATTTTGGATCAAGATCATTTGACATGGATTTGACATTTGCTTTTCCGCCATACTCAAACATACTCGTACGTGACGGTGTGAAAATACTGTAATTAAGATAAGTGGGAAAACATCCCTAGGCGCGGCCGCAGAACTTTCCTTTGACCTCCAACAATGAAAATTCGATTAGTGCCTTTTACGGGCTGTTTGTATGGCAAAGCAATCGTTAAAAACATAAAAAAATAAATATGTTATGGTAGAAAACACTCTCCACATCGTTGCAAAATATTTTTGTGGTTTACCCATCAAGTGGCCGAGCAGCAAGTTGGGAGGGCTGGGACTCCTGGAAGGCGATACAAGGCAGGTTCTTTGATTGGCTAATAACTCGGCAAAGCCAACAAAAAGGTGAGAGAAAGTTCACTGATTGACAAAAGCGGGCACGATACGATATTATACTTTGTTTTAAGCCAAAAGATGTTATGCTCTTAAATATTTTTTCAAGCCTCACAAATGCATTAGTACCCTTTGATTCTCGACTGCAAGAACCGGTCCTTAAATAAAACCAACTGACAAGGAGGAAAACTCTAATGAAATCCGTCTTAGCTGATCACTTTAATATAGTGTTTCTTAGCTTCAACAAATATTGTGGCTTAAGAAATGGAAAAAATCCTTCTGTTTATCGGACTAGGATGACAAAACTTCCGCATAAATAGGGTTAACGATAAAGTATGTTTGTGGGAACAGGAATTGTGAACAACTGTTCGATGTTGAGATTAAATTGTTTTCAAGTTTACAAAGTTAGTTTAGCCGTGATAATAAATGAAACCCTTGAATGCCTTTCACAACATTTATCGTTCCAGCTTTTAAAGGGCTTGCATGGTTTCACAATATTTGAAGTATGTAAACATTGCCTGCCCTCGCCCACAAGAATCCAAAACTGCTTAGTTGTTAGATAACTTTGTGAAGTGTGAGTTTCAAGTCTATCTAGCGGTGAATAATTGATGTGGAGATTAAAAACCTGAAATGTTTGCAATTCGCGCTTCAGTGATCGTGAAGTTTGCAATTGATTAAACCTTTTGTGATCGCCATAGCTTGACTGTCTGTGATGAATTTTCTGCTCGCATGTAATTGCCACTGGCTGACCTTTACAAACCGAAAAAAAAATAACCCGTAGATGGAATGAATTTTCCCTGCTAATTGAGGCTAGTTTTCAATAAACGCTTCGTTACCTTTTTAATTGGACCAAAGGAATTCGGTTTTCCGAAGGACGTTGGTAAAAAGATAACTCGAGTTACGCCTTATGGTTTTGAAAGTTCAGCGTCATGATCTTGATTTTTCATCTTAACCGGATCAGATCAGCTTGAATTTTTGTGTTCTGTTTATTTGCAGGCAGATTTGCAAATGACATCATTGCTGAACCTGTTGTACTTCCTTACGCACGTACGAAGTATTTTGAAGTTTCCCATAATTTACAATTCCTGTTTACAGTTCAGAACGACTCCGTCATCAGTTTAAAAGCAAATTTTAATCTACACTAACAAACAGAGCATTGAGACAAACAATGGTGGTGTTCTGTGTGCTAGTTCTCTCATTGGCCAGAGTTTTAAGAGCATTTATTTCAGCAGGTGTTTTGGAATAACTTTAAAAGACTCCCGGGTATGTCAGGTTAATTTCACGTGAACTTCTGTCGTCAGCACGGAAGCTTTTTTCCGCCCGTACGTGATGTTATTCCACTGATTCATCGCTTTAAGACGTTCTTCAATAACCCAGATATTGTATAAGGTTAAATGTTGAATACATTTCGCTCCTAATTGGCAGGTTTCTCGCGATAAAATGAAAGCCCCTTTATTGTGTTTTTGCTGACGTACCAGCCGTTTGTTCAGTAATGTTATTGGTGTTTGTCTGTGTAATCCCAGAACAGCATTTCGATCTCAGCCGTGGCAAGTAAGGGTCTTTCTAGCAATGGCTATTAGTAACTGAGCTATAAAAAGAAACGGAGCTCTCAAGTTTAAAACGCTGTTTCTTAACAGCAGGGAAACCAATTACAAGAGATTGATTGATTGTGACGGCGCCTGCTAGTTAAGACAAATAAATTTACCCATGGCTAGAGGGGTTATTAGCTGAGAGGCCCTTTGGAGCGACAGGTTGACGGGCGCTTCTGATTGGCTCGCTTCAAGACTTAAAATGCCATCTTGTCAAAAGAACCTGTTATGTGCGAACGAAGCTATGGCCTTTATGAAAGACCCTTTCAGGATGTGCTTTTGTGACCACTATCAAAGCAACTTGCGTCTTATCGCGTCGCATCTTTAGCTTCACTAACAAATTTTTTCGCGCCAGTGGTCAGATTTTCGCTGGCTTTGTCCGTTTCATCTCGCTAATCTCTAGTCTTTAAATCGCCAGCGTTTTCCTTTCTCGTTCGCGCATTTCCGACGTGTAAAAAATCACTAATGATATTCTTTGCTTTGATTAGATTAGTTAAACAGGTTGTCTAGGCTGTTATTTATATTGTCTCTCCCGGGGGGGCAAGCTACGAGACTTCAAAGTGCGCATTTTCGCGAAAAGACAACTTTTTGATTTTTGGTTGCCAGCGACTCGTTTTCTTCGCTAAAGCGTTAACGGTGGCTGTCGATGGACGAGAAAGGGACTCTTCAGTTTTTAATCAGGCTGCATTCCAGGTCTTTCTGACAGAGTTTCCGTAATTCCGAGATAACTTTCACCTAACAGGTGTTTAGCATAGTCAAATATCTACTCAGATTACTGCGGTTCCTTTGTTCGCAATGGCGGCACAAGATTACAGACCTCACATTGAATAAAATCTTTATTTAGAAACGTTCTCTTTGTACATTCTACTTGCTTGTCAATATAAATTATAGAATAATAAAGCTACGCTGTAATAGCTTTTATCGATGTGAACCGGTTTTTAGTTTCGAGTTTCTTGTTACAATTCTTCGTCCAGAACTTTCTACGTAATTTTATACGTTACCCTTTTAAATTCCTAGGGAAACCGAATTATTGGTGCAGTTGTTATGGTAAAGGACTCCTCTGCATCCTCATTCAGTGTCCAGTTCTTCCTACATGCTTACTATCTTCCCTTTGGATTCAGTTTAGCTCAGGTACCGGGTCCTGAGCGATTCTGAGCGACCATTGTCGTTTTGAGTTTCGTATTTACTCGTGTTTCAACAAAAACAGCTATCGGGAAAAAACAACTCCCAGAGTTAATCACAGCTACAGTGAACTATTTTTTTATTAGGCGCGCTAAGCTTTTTCAACTTACGACGCGTAAAGGTTACGCTTCGTTTACGAATCGAAAGTTCTAGAACGGAGTTAAGTCAGTTTTTGTGACTTAAGGACCGTTTCCAGGGCATCCGCTGTCTTCGTGCTTCAGTAGGAGCGACATTCTTGAAAAAGATTTCGAGCAGAGTCTACAGCAATACTTCTTAACGTCAGAGTGCGTCTGTAGATGCGCTCGGAGGTTTGATCTGTCGGCGAAGGCTCGCTGGCAGTTCGGACACTTGTAGGGTTTCTCTCCGGTGTGCGTTCGGATATGTCCTTGAAGCAACCAAGGCCTGCTGAAGGCCTTACCGCAGATTTTACACTTGCACGGCAAGGTGTGTGTACGAATGTGCATTTTGAGCGCTCCTAGCGACACATAAAGTTTGTCACAGTATTTGCAGTGAAACGGGCGTTTATGGTGAGGCTGACAGTGGTATTGCTGGTGTCGAAGAAGCGATGTGAGAGTGGAGTAATTCTTACTGCACTCTTGACACTGGTAGCTATTTCGCGCTGTTTGCCCTGGGGCGATCTCATTGCCGTTTTCATCAAGGTTTCTTATGCCAGGCTGTTTTTCCTGAGATTCCGCGGCAACGCTCTTCGGAGCTTCTCTTAGTACATTAAAGCTCGACACTTCGGCTGGATACGTAAAAAGTCTCTTTTCCCAGCCGATTTCGGCGGGCATCTGTAACATTCCCACCTTCTTGATATGCGGGGTAGCATGTTGAAAATCTTGATTATAACCTGTTGCGTGTGCAGAAAAACACATGGTATAAATCAGATATTTGGTTTACAAATTCGACCTGCTGTTAGCAACGCTTGCCAGCGCTCAAAAATTCAGCAAATGAGCACGCCTTAGAAGCGACCAGCGAAATCAGTTCGGGAAAGCGAACAGAAACCGCCAAACCCGCCAGCGAACGTTCACTGCAATTGAAGAATTCTTTCACGCTCCTCGCTACCTGTCTGATATCTATAACAAGTGCATCTGAGCAAACACAATAGGTTATTGCACTCACCGCTTCCCGGGCTGGCTATGATCACATTCGAAGGCAGTTTCTTGAGCTTTTCCGTCCTCTTCTTGACTAAGAATGCTTTCGGCATTTTTCGCAGGCTTAGTCAGCCAAATTTGTCGGACAGTATTTCTCTGCCGGGCTGTTGTTTAGTAGATCGGAACGTGTTCCGATTAACGTGCAGTTGGGAGTTGTGAAGGGCGACTCTGCTCTTCTTAGCGTCTGTCGCATTTATTGGTTGTTTGATCGTGACGTCACAAGTCAGGTGTAACACATTATTAGTGTGAATCCGCGCCGGGGGGCTGGCTTCGGGTCAAAATTAAGAAGCTGTACCGTATTTGGAAAACCCGGGTAAAAACCCCATTAAGTGCACACCCTGTGCTTCAGCCAGTCAACAAAAGGCTTAATTGACTTGAAGTATACGAGCGTCTCGCCCTTCCTTCAGTTTGAAGGGGTTCAAACCAAAGGAAATTCCAAGGTCGTTAAAAAAAGGCTCAAGGCTTCACAGCAAATCAGTTCTTGTTTGAACTAAAGAGCAAAAAAACAACAGGTGATGCGAGTTTATTACCATTGTTCGCCATTGTTATGATTCGAAAGTCAATACAAGAGGATAATTAACTAACTCGAACAATAACACCTCAATACACGTCGCGCTGCAAATCAAAATCAAACACTATCGATAAATCGCTTCAGGCCAAAAATTTGCATTTCGGCCCGTGTAATAACAATTAACGATGCTACCCGGCCCAGCGCCTGTTTAACCTTCACGGGGAGTTAATAATCTGTTATCAAAACTCTTCTGGTTTCCTTTCTTAGCTGATCAGATGTTGAAGCGGTGTAGGTTTTCCTTAGCAAGAGACTAAATTCTGCTCCCTGTAAACCATCAGCATTGCAGGTGACTCGATAGTAATATCGTGTCGCTTAAAAAAAAACCTACAAGGCCAAGATTACAGAACTTGTTTTGAATATTACATTTCGGTGAAGACGTCGAAAGTTTATCAAAACAACGAGCCAAGGTGACACTTGGTTTTGATGGACGAAATGAAATTCTGCAAAGCCCTCTCTTAGCAACCAACAACCTGTCTTTTCGGAATTTTTTAATTACCAAGGAGAAAGCATCTCCTTGAAAGAACCTATCCACCTTATATCTCATTTCAAATGACAATCTCATAACGGTTGGGTTTTAATCTTAACTATAGGAAGTCGTGCATTCTTTTAATCCGGGCTTGTTGTGTCGGGATTACGTGGAAAATCAACAGAAGGAAGGCAAATTTTTCCTTGTTGATATTCCCAGAGCAATGAGCGGAATTTTATTTACAATCTCCTTATATTGTGGATGCTGTTAAGATAAGAACCTGTCGGCTGTATAATGGGAAAAATGTTGCTCGCCCTTCAGCGGTAACTCGATCCTAAATTCCTGCTAAATTATCTGGATCTGCTGGCCACATTCTTCTTTTTTTAGATTTTATGCCCGTGTCTTAGAGTGTTTTATTTTTTAAGCAGGGAATAGTATTTCTTGGCGCAAGTCCCATATGTTGAGAAAGCGAAATGCGTGAGGGACTGAAGTTGTTTTTGTCACGTTATATGTTCTCTTTTTTAAGCTCTTTCTCAGTGATTAGGGACGAATTTCTTTATTTTGTGGTTCCTTTGCGGAGTTTCAATCAATTTAAACTGCAAATTAACTTGATGAGGTGTTTGCTTTAGAAGGCAAACTTGATCAGTTTGGAAGCCAAGTTCGACTTATTTGTATCTAAACATCAAAATGGTTCTTTCTACTAATCGGAGGCTTGCTTTTTCCCGTGCTGTTCGTGTACATGAAAAGCATCGCCTGAAGCAGAAAAAGTTTTTTCTTTAAATGTATATTTCCGAAGTTGCAGGATTACAAAATACTGAAGAAGTATGGGTAGCTTGTATTTTAATCACCCGAAAAAAAAAAATGCTCGCCGGGGTGACTCATCAATTCATAGGGCACAGCGGAAACAAGTGACCGAGGTGACCCAGGTAGGCTACCATCACGGCTGTTAAGACACGATAAAAGCTCTCATTTCATTCAATAACAAGTTAATTCTTCAAGTGACAATCGGTTGAAATGAGTGGTAAATTAGCGATCCTTCTTTAGGGAAGTTTTGAAGGCGTCCGGAATTCATAGCGCCGGAGACGTTGCTAAGACATTGCAATTAGCTTTGGAACTGAAGGAAGTTATAACTACAGTCTGTTGAGTGCCTGTTCATTTTAATGTAGTGATTGCGTTTTTACGCCGAATAAATCGATTGAAAAGCTTCCATAATCAGCCCTGACGACACAGCAATAGTCGATCCTTTCTTCGTCGGACGTGCTTGCAGATTTTGTTCAAGACAAAAGTGTTTTCTTTACAAGATGTAATGACTTCCTATTTCCCTTTCAAGTTGTAGACAAACAATTAATTTGGGAACATGACGCCATGCATTCAACCGAGGGTGTTCCTGCTTGTTTTTAGACGCAAGTGCAAGCCTTTGTTCACAGTTAGCAAGGTTATTTTCCTTTGTAATACAATCGAAACACAATCAAAGTCTATTTACGACCTGCTCTATGGACTATGAAATCAAAAACACCCATTTTCACGTGATTTGTAATGAAAGTAAATTTATTGTAATTGCGAAATTCCTTCCTCGGAAAACATTTCTCGCGTTTTTTCTCAGTCGTTTGGTTTAAAGTGATTCTAATAAAGGTTATTAAAACGTTCGGCTTCAGTTTTAAACGCCGCTTTTGTAAACCAGGTGTGTAAATCAGCGTGAACGCGGCCGCAAAAATGCCACCGCGTTTTGTGCGAGTGCGTCTGTTGTGTTTCTCCATTTTGTTCAAAAAGAAAAAGGTTCGCAGGTAGCGAGTCGCTTGGCTTTTTGAAAAAAATAATATTGTATAGGTCAGTAGTAAACATAACTAAACCTGCTGTACGATTTTAGCGTTGTCTCACTGAAACAACCGCCATTTGTTCAGTTTACGACAACACCGCCTTGATTCGTTTAATATACGAAAGAAAACCTGTTGCACTGACCTTAAAGTGACGTGGGAGTTTAATGAATGAATGAATGGTAAAAAAAAAATAATTGCACGAAATGATTTGTGCAGGACTTTGGCCCAAAAATTGAAGCTCCGTGATTGAAATTTCCCCACGAGGAAAATAAATAAAATAGACTAGTAAAAAACATTGATTCGGCACAGCGTTCATGCTGCGCGATTATCCCCGGCTTCAAACAAGGAAAGCTTACAGTATTGTAACTACAATGCTTTGACCTGCTTCAAAATGGGTCACAGTTTTTACTTTGTTGTGGTTTTTTACGTGCCCACTGTACGTGGTGACTTTGGCATACAAATCTTCGCGCATCATTTTGGTTTGCCGTGTTGGTTTCTATATTTCCACTTCCTGTGCTGAAGAGAATCTCTTTGTTTTCCTGTAAAATTTAATTTCGAGCCGTCCGACCATTCAATCATTGATTGCTTTGGTTCTCGTGCCAACGCTCTCGGCAGAATAGCGTAGCTTTCTTCTCCTATTACACAACCTATGGGATGTTTGGCCAAAATTGATAAATTCTAGGTTTTAAGTAAACAAGCTGCATTTAATATGGTTTTGTGTGTCAAATACAGAGTTCTTGAAAAAGACTAGCAAGTCTTGAAGCTAAATGAAACCTTAAACTAACGTCAAAATTATATTGAAAAATTGTTGAAAAAACGCAACGAAAAATCCAGGAAACCTTAGAGTGTGGGTGGCCAAAATGGAGACAAAATAGAGAAGGCCACTGTCGGGTGGATAGAAAGAAACTCAGCGTAATTTTCTGCACAGGAGTGTCTCCAGAGCATAAAAATAGTCACTGAGTTTTTCTGACGCTTGACTTTAGTTTTGGAGCTCGTTAATTAAAAGAATAGTGTAATTAAGACCGAAAATTGATTTTGTCGACGAAGAGAGATGCCACTTAACACGAATTCCCGTCTGGTGACCTTGCAGATCTACAGGCCCGGCGTGGAATAACTTGGGTCTTCACCGTCACACTAAGATTGATTGATATCAATTTTCCTTACATAATCAATACATTGATTAAAGGCGCCAAAAAGAAAAGCTTCATTAAGAAAGGTTGACGGGCACAGAGTGCCAATTCTTGAGCTTCCCGCCATGTTTGAGAGGCGTGAAATTCTGAGTGCGAGAATTCTATTTCAAACGATTCCCGCAAAGCCTTTATTTTTGAAATGCCCTGATTCTCTAAGATAAGTGGCAAGATATTTTACTCATCAACTCTGAGGGATTTAGACGGCTTCTAATCCCAGATTTCTCCAAAGATCTGAAGAAAGGTTATCCTCGCGAACGGTCACGAACGGACGAAAAGGGATTGGGACGAGATCTTTCTCTTCTCACGAACGCGTGTTGTGCCCGGCCCAGGCTAAATTCAAATCTAGCCAAATATCCTTTCGTGTTGTCTCGAAAGAGTCGAAAAGACACCATAGGAGTGCTTGCCACGCTGTAGAGGAATCAGTTGTTGCTTTACTATGAAGTCTGCGTAATTCGCCTCTCCAGTTTTTCGTATGCTTGTTTGGATTGCCGAGTATAGAGGAATCTTTGTTCATAATATTTGCCTCGTTGGCATAAGCGATACAGTTTCTGATGCAGCTGCAAACACATTAGTTCTGAATATTGAAAGGGCATAGCATGGTTCACTGTCTTGAGGAATTTGAACCCGATGTATTAAATACTTCTTGCGCGAAGCTCATTAGCGCTTTTACAACCCAGAAATTTTCCCGTTTTTGAAAACCAATTTCGCCTTGAATTTTAAGTCCAAAGAACCAAATATTTCACCATATTACTAAGTTTCACGAGCTCTTTAAATATTTTTAGTCATTTTGTATCTAGCCTGATGCCTTCTCTACGCAAAGTCGTATTTTAATGAGGAAAAGTGTAAATAATATCAGCAAAGATCCCTCCATAAAGACCAAAAATAACGAAATTATTAACCCGAGTCCCATACAGCCTCCTGTCTCGCGCCATCTTTGCAACCTTGTAAATATAAAACAGGGAGATTTGTTATTTCAAGTGTGAACGAGAGAGTTAAACGAATTTTAGCCAACTTGTTTTTTATGTTTTCTTTTCTCGTTTTGGTGTTTAGTTGGAGTTAAGTGCTTACAATCATTTCCGTTTCAGTCGACTGAGAAAACTGAAACCAATAATTACTCAGTCGTTAGAATATTCTGCGGTTGTGACAAAGCAAGTTTTAATGGCGAAAAAGCAAACTTTTTTAAGAATGACGTTCATCTATGTAATGTGGGCGATCCGATAAGATCAATTCTTGGCCATTCATAAAATTATTTTTGTAGGTAAATTATTGTGCTCCTGTTTAAGAATTTGCCTATTGATGGGGAATTCTTAATCGATTTTAACACAAATAAGGACCTAGTTATAAAGAAACTCAATATGCAAGCCCACGCCTGTCAATCATTGCATGTCAATCAATACAAAGTTAGCGGGTACGAGGGAAAAGTTGTGACATAAACAACTCCCTGGTATTTCGAATTCTTTCAAATGACTCTTACTGTCAGTGTTTCTCTGATGTACAGTATTTAAAACAGTTGAAACTCGTCGCTTTGTTACTTTAATTATTCAACACATATATCTGCCAACTTTTCATTGGTTTTCCTAATCTCTCAGCCGATGAAGAAGCAAACAACTGCACGTGCAATTTGCAGAATTTAATTTCGCCGCTTGGCTTTATGATTGACCAGCTCAATGGGTAAATCAGCATAAAGATATTGCAATGAACCAAAATCTCTTTTTGTAGTAGCAGCGATCTCATGACGATTTTTCTTGGCAACACCAATAAAAGAAAACTGCTTAGTGCACTGCGCCCACCAGAGACCGCTGATATTCCCAAAGCCCCATCCCACCTCGCCTTGGTTGCGTCGTTCCCAGAGCATTTTCTCCCTTCCTCCCACTGACCAGTACCATCAAAGACTCAGGGTATCCTTACGATTTGTTAAAGCGCGTTACGTCCAGATTTTAATTAATAAACCATGATTGGTATTTTCAGAGGACCTTTCCCAGATGTTCCAAGAGGCTGGACTTGTGGAAGAACAGAACTACGTCGACCGCAGACTGCAAGTGAATCGCGGGCGTCAGCTTAAAATGTACCGTATCTGGATTCAGTGCAAGTACAGAAAACCAAGATGACGACAATTCCAATTGTAAACCGACAAAGGAATAAAATAGGCCCTTTGCAGGATCCGGTCACATGGTACGGAATTAATTATGCTGGAACGCAAGTTACACAGTGGGACTTCCAAAACAAAGGAAAGTCGGGCTGGACTGGTACGAGTTCCTTTGTTTTGGAAGTCCCACTGTGTAACTTGCGTCCCAGCGTAATTAATTCCGTACCTTGTGACCGGATCCTGCAAAGGGCCTATTATCGACAATTTGATTAAAATAAATTCGTGTGTTAATTTATTGGACTTGAAGTCACTGAAGGATGGTACATGCGCGAGTTGTTACGCAAGTGCGTTACGTGCAGCGGGAAAATGTGATTTTTTTTTCAAAGCGCGCAAAAGGGCCTAAAGCCATTTAATGAAGATCCTGAGGGATTCAGCAATTCGCATAGCCTGCAAGCCTGTTGAAGTTGCAAAGACATGTACGTTTGCCTTTCATCATTCAGATACGAAAGATGGCCACGTATGATTTTAAAACGAAACCCAACAAAAATGATTTCATGAACAACAATGATTTCATGACTTCAAAATATTTAACATTGGGTCTTACTGCCAAGTGAGCTGAAGAAACTTATACCAAAAAGGATTTTTAAATACAAACTGAAACAGATTTTACTTGACCATTTTTAACCTTAGTTAGCAGTAGATTTTAAATCCTAGTTCTAGTTTTAAACCTTAGTTTTAGTATCACGTTTTTAGCTTTTATTACTTTTGTATTTTAGATGCTTAATATATATTCTAGACTTCTATTTTTTAGGGGACCCTCCTGAAAACCACCTCTAGGTGATTGGAGGCCTCCTCTTCAAATATTAGTTTATCATCATCATCATCATCATCATCATTATTATTACATTAACAAACAGATTCCATGTTGCCATGCATCTGTTCAGTAATAGATCACAGATGACGTCATACTTTGGTAAGAACAAAAAAAGTGGCACAGAAGGCAATAGCCTTTTAAGCTTTGGTTGTTGTTTATTTGTTATTTTGACTTCTAAAAGTCAGATAACTAGGATTGAAGAGGATTTACGAAATGAACAAACTTTAAAAAGTCAGGCATGCGCCAGAATATCGTGTGAAACATGAAATCTCTTGGTCATAAAAAGTCTCTTCAAATAAAAGCTTTCTACCATTTACGATGAGTTCTTTTTTGGCTGTCATGGATTGCTCTGATATTTGTAGCATACAAAGGACATACATCCAGTCCCAGCGTTTCTCCATTAAGAACAGATCCGTAAGATCAATCCAGCAGGCATATTGTCAGTCCTTGTTGGCAAGTGCTCAACACTCAGAAATGTTGCCTTATGCTGGTGAAAAATCAGTTTGATTACAGGTTTTGGCTCTTCTTTGCTCTTTGGTAGTTTGAAGAAAAAAGGCCCTGTGTACCACTAATCTTCAGTTTCATTGTTGCTGAATCTTGTGTGTTTAGGGCGTTTTATCTTTATCTCTGAAACCTGTAAAAAGAAACACAGACAAGATAAGGGAGAAAATATCACAAACAAAAAAGCCTTGAAACAGACTTGCAAACATTTCAGTGGCATTTGTTATGTTATCATTTTAGTAATATGAGCTCCAGTGCAATAAGTACTGTGTCCCAGGGTTCCAATATTGCCCAGGCTGCCATTCTCATCTTTAGAGCCACCTTTTCACTGGTGTTGTCCCAAGGACCCAATGGCTAAGAGGGACAGCTGGCTTAAGGGATCAGATTGCCAGGCTCTAAGAGGAAAACATTGTGCTGAGGGCTTTAAATCAAAACAGGTCTGTGAAGCTCCAAGCGGCCCAACCCCCCCTCTGTTCCTTGGGATCCTGTTGTACCTCATAACTGAATGAGGAGAACTGGAATGAGGCTAAAAGGTCATGAGAGGAGAGGGGAGGGGAGGGGGAGATACCAATGACTAGTAAGTTGCAAGGTAACTGAGTCTTGGATGAATGAAAAACAAACATGGATAACAACTTACATAACCGGGAAAGTCATACTCGATCCCCAGATCTTTCATCTTTTTTCTCTTCTTTTGTTCTTTCTTGAGAATGTTGCTCACTTGCTTTTGATGTTCCTCATGTGTCTTTGGCTGGAATGAAGAAAAGAAAGATGTTAAACTCAATAATTATTATCACAGTGAAGAGTATGAAGCTGGAGAAATGGGAAACCTGTGATCAACTGAACTGGTGGGATCTGGGACTACCAAGAACAAATCAAGCCAGTTACAAGACAGATGAATGAATTGAACTAAGTCTAAGAGCAAAATTCACCATCAATACTAAATTAAGGTGTATCCTATATTGTTTGGAAACAAAAGTCTACCAGGGCAGGAACAAAATTTGAATTCCACTTGCCCAGTGAGCTAATAAATGTCAGTTTCCACTTGCCCAACTTAAATATTACTTGCTGACAATCAGACATGGCGGCCAGTATGGAAATCAGAGAACAAACATAAACAAAGTATGCTTGGATTCCTAACTAATCCAACTCAATGTTTAACTAATGTTGTAGTCTTGATTAGTTTTGAAAAGGTATCTGACTAGAAATTATCATTTATCATTTATCAAGCTCACATTTCATTCAGTCTCACTGGGCCACTGAACTTCCATATTCACTTGCCCAAAAGTAAAATTTACTTGCCCCCGGCAATCGGACCTGGATTTTTTCCTGCCCTGCCTACTGTTCAGAAGCAATACTTGGGATGCATCTGAACTTAAGGAGAGCTAGACAAAACTGGCCCAGTGCCCAAAACCACCTGGCTGTGCTGCCTCTAACATATAAATGCTACCAACTAGTATTGTACAAAATGTATAGAGATCAGGGATGAGAAGAACTTGTGTTCTGACATCATGACTTGAAGATTTAATAAGTCTGTCAAAATTGCTGTGTTTGATTAACATCCTGATATAACTACTTGGTGCAATGAGACCAGGCCAAACCACTGAGTAATAATGTGGTACATACATGACCAAACATAAACAACAAGAAGTTGCTTAATATTTTTCTCACACGGGAGAATTCACAAATTAAAACAACCTCACAAAAGATTCAAGGTAATGGGCAGCATCAGAGACAAATGAGAGACTAAAGACAAGGCAGAACATTTATTTAAATAATGCATATTTGTGTTGCATCACGACTACTACTGAGGTGGTTTTCATGCACATGACAAATTTTGAAAAAAATAACTAATTATTCAATAAAAAAAAATAGAAAAAATACTAACAATGAAAGAGGTCTGTTCACTCCCTGTAGTAGCCTTCATCTGACTTTGTGCTCTGTAATCATGAGAGAGGAAACTTAAGACAGGATCACTGTCCTGTTTGTTTGGACTAAAGCACTCACCTTATTTTGCTTCTTAATTTCATTTTTTTGCCGTGGTATGAAACGAAATTTTCTGTTTGATCCTTTCCATAGCCTGGGATGGACTCTGTCATTTGGGATAACTTTGCCTGTAAAAAAAGAAAATGGTAGAAATACTGAAGGACCTTTTTAAGCAATACCAACAATTTTTCCAAATAAACAAAAATTAAGGAAATGTGCAAAGTTTCAAAAGAATCTGTTGCAAACCCATGAAAATACAGGACTCCAATCTTGCCAATTTTTACTAAGAAATGTCTAACAGGGGCCAGGTTTGGGGTCCCACATTTTTTACAAGTTTGGTATGGATTATGAAAATTCTCACATTTACCAAATTTGGCATGATAAATCAATCAGTGAGGCTTACCGTACTTTTTGTTTGAATGAAAAAATTGAGAAAAGCATGACAATGGTAAAAAGGTCCATTGAATTCTGTTGGTTCAAAATTTATTGCAAGGTAGAATTTTTCTTTTTTTCCTGCCCTACACATGGCTGGTCAACCTACCTTGCATGAATGAACGTGTGTGTAAAATGATGTACACCTGGCTCATGAATATCCATTTAAAAGTGGTTACAAGGAGTTTTCTTTGGTTCTCCATACTCACATTTTAATAATCTTCCGAACATCATGTAATTGTGCATAGTTTCAGCCACAATTTTGGCAACTTCATCAGAGGCAAACTCCACAAAAGCATAACCTTTTGATCTTGCAGTCTGTTTAGAAAAAAAAACAGAGAAATAAGTGTCTTCAAAATTTGTTAAGTCCCAAGCTTAAAATTTCAATTCTCCTTACTGACTGCAACAACTCTCTTTCAATGTCAGTTTTGGGAAGTTGGTGTTGCGTCAAATGAATGCAAGTTGACATTCCTAATTTCATAACCTTCTTTCTTTATGTATCATGAAGAAACAGCGCCAGGAAGAAAGGGGTTGTGGTTACACTGAACATTTTTATGTTGAGTAATCTAGGAAAGTATGGGTCCCCTCCCTTACGGGAAACATTAATGTCAAATTAAAGTCCTCAGCAAAATGCATGTAACACTGTCAAGAATGATATGAATAAATGAAAATTAGAAATTAGAAATTTAAAAATTATGCTGTACAACAACAAAAAATTGAAACTGAACAGGTTTCTTAATTTGCAACTAATTTGGGAGTGGCAAAAACTGCTCGCAAGTTTTTCACAGGCAAAAAAATTACATGTGAGCCAGATAGATGAAATAGACTGTTACAAGGCAACAAACGTAATGCAGTGAATGTTCTTTGCTCTTAATATAAATGAAAAAATAT
>Ga0126338_10000988_pt1 | contig 17360 bp, 13 predicted proteins | sample OrbCmetagenome_2_FD_92529 | JGI IMG/M metagenome (GOLD analysis project Ga0126338, IMG submission 92529) | Coral microbial communities from Petempiche,Puerto Morelos, Mexico - Orbicella C C metagenome | ecosystem: Host-associated > Invertebrates > Cnidaria > Coral | place: Petempiche,Puerto... | reverse complement strand
TCACGATTCCCGCCTTTTGCTTTTGTTGAATTGGTTTCTCCATATAATAAAAAGAACATTACATGTTGGCTCGAAGATATGAATTTTATGTTCTCGTGGCAAGAACAATATCTCACTCGTTCGTTTCGCTCACTCGTGAGATATTGTTCTTGCCACTCGAACATAAAATTCATATCTTCTCACCACTGTGTAATATCCTCTATATATCAGGGTTGAATATTCCATTCTGAAGGGCAACTAGGCTCAACAATAGGAAAAAATCAAACATTTCAATTGTGTCAAATATTTTTACATGTAAAGCGTACCACAGCACATGTATGAAAGTACTGTTTGAAAACTTTTGTTTGAATGGTTCCAAAAGAGGGATTTATCCAGAAAAAGTAAATATTTTTGGTAGTCGATTACCACCTTGTGAGACATACATCATATTCCCTGCACACTGTACAGTAGTTCATGTAATAAATAGCATTACTTGGAAAATGCTCAATAGACATGAAGCCTCCATTAAATTAATGTTCACACTGTAGGGTTTCTTGACTTGGTCCTCTGAATCTTGGTGATAATTAATATTCATATCTGACTGATCTGTCAAATAATATTTTTCAGTTTAAGTCCAGAAGAACGAGAAAGCTACAGGCGTCAACTTAGAAGAGAAGCTGCTTCGAGAAGTTCAAAGTAAGATACTGCAGTCATTAAAGACTAATTTGCCCCCTGGGCATCCCATAATAGCTATATGAAACAATAGAATTCGAAATGGTCACTGTATTGCTGAAAAGGTCAGTTAACAGTATACATGTACCATTGCAATATTACGTCTCCATACTGACTGTGACTGTGTTCTTGTGATATTGGGAGGGAGGGAGAATTTTGATTTCTAGTTAAGACTTTTTCCTGAGGTAGTGAAGTGCTCACCCACCCACCCCAGGGGAACTCCAATTAAAAGGATGGGGGTGCACATTGTACCCTTTAGGGGTTAAAAAGGCGGTCTTGATACCTCTTAGGGTGTTTAGCCTCAAAACGTCCACACTGGGAGCTTTTGTGGTAACTTTTAGGATATTGAGCCGGAAAAAATATTAGAGGAGACATTTGGCAATCAATTGATTTATGGTGATTAAAAATAATGGAAGTGTCAGCTAATGTGTAGTTTCAGAATTGGTATGTCTTAGGGGTGAAAAATTCAAGCCACGCCCACAAAGCAGGATCTTAGTATCTGTTGGGGGATCTTTTCAAAATTTTCGACGAACATGCCCGTCCTTTTTATATGGGATTCCCCCCCAAGGGGGATGGGTGGGGGGGGGTGGGGGTGCTTACAGGTGCGTATATTTCTCATCACCTTTCTGTTTGAATTTTTTTTTGAACAAGAAGGCTGTGAGAAGTCAGGAATTGTTTGACTTTAATTTCAGTCCTGGAATGCAACTGCCATCAAGAATGTGTGCGACGTCTCAAGGATATAACACGAACTTAGAAAACGTTCATGGACAGCAATATTCACCTTCCTCAAACCCTGTCTTCCGTCACTGTGTCCAACAAGGTGCAATTTCAAGTTCATCACAGCAGCAAGGACGTTATGATTCAAACTTCTCTCAGGTAGATTCTGTTGGGTATGGTGTGTCCAAACCAAAGAACCCGATATTCCAATATTGTATTGAGAAGATGCAAGGTGAAGCTCCACAAACCCATTCATCATCACCCGTGTGCCAGACATCTAGTGAACAATACATAACGCAAGTTAGTCACGGTGATAGGAACCTTGTAACACCTTGTGTCTCGAGTAACAGCTACACAAATGATTTTCCACCTTCCCCGCCTACGGACACCAACCCGCGATTTAAAACGAGTGGTTTCAGTGTGACCGAAATGGAAAACAAACTTAAACTAGCTGAGAATGTTAAACCAGATGTAGCTGCCGTCTCTAATGTGTGTGGACAGCCGACCTCGCCCACTTCCAAAGGTGTGAATGCTCCTCATTTAGCAGGGGTTGGTAGGGCCAGGCTCCACGCGGAAGCCAGGAAGAATAATTTTGGTGGAATCTGCTTCAGCACCACAAGGGCCACAGGTAAATGTTTATTCTGTTTCGTAGTCAACCTCTTCATGCCCTTCATTTGAAATTTAGTCACAACAAAATTCCAATGTCGTCCAGTATGACTATCGTCACTGTCCTTTCTCTTCATAAGCATTTCTTTAACTTCTGCCTTTCACAGACTGTCATTGCAGACTTATTTATTTATTTATTTTTTTTATTTTTTTAATTTTTTTTTGAGATTTTATTTGGTCACAGATTTAATGCGGTTACTCTTAGTCAGTACTGTTTTTTGTTTCTTTCTTTTCTCTTTTGAGGTCTTTCGTAGGGGTTTTTCGGCTACGGGATATCTGTGGGGAAAAAATTAATGGTTCAGGGGATATTTAAGTCAGATAAAACGAAATATCAAGCAGGAAAATTGTTAGTTTTTGAAATTTAAATTTACGGGATGCAGGATATTTAGGACTTTCAGAAATTATCGGTATTGGTATGGGATATCAAGACCCTCTAATGGGGCCTCTCTTTTCTGCGAACCGAACAAATAATTACCAGATAAGATAGATAAACATCAAAGATGTAACAACAAGCTAAAAGGGAAAGAGCCGGGTGAAAGTGCCAGTAACCCCCAATTTTTTTTTTCCTTTAATAATATCTACTAGTTTCCCTGATTTTTCCCTGATTGCATTCTGCAACGATTTTGACACACATTATCGCATGTTCGCATACATTCTTCTCAGAAACAAAACTTTGTTATTCCCGAAATGACGTCGAGCCAACTCGTTCCATTCTCCGATATTCCTTGGCCGTGAACATGGAAAAAAAGTAGATTTAACAAACTTTGATAATTCATACCAAGTTAACGAAAATAGCTACAACGATACAATATTTTCGCAGTGGTGATCAGGAGAAAAAGGACATTTATATTAGCAAAAAAAAAAAAAAATTGGGGGGTTAGTGGCACTTAAAGATTGCGGAAGCTCTGGTCGGATTTATAATTATACGGAAGACGAAACATTTCAACACGTACAATCCATAGCGAACTCAGTTGAGGATCGCTTTGGTCTAGCTTGATTTAGCTTGAAGTATTCTTGATAATTTCCTCTTTTTTCCATTTGTTTTCAAAATAAATTCAGGAAATGAAACCACAAGAACACCAACCGCTGGAAGAGGAAGGGGCATTTTGAATGTCATGTACTCATCATAAAATGTCCCATTAACACAACACCTACGAAAAAGGAAGAAAAAATCTCACGTAATTATCATGAGGTTGCCCCCTGAACACAACATAGACAACTCAAAAAGTACGTGTATTACGAAACGGACGTTTTGTTGTCGATCAGCTGAACATTGTGTTACAGTTCAATAGAGATATTGGCAACGTTTTCAAGCTTGTTATTTTTGTTAAATTGTTTCCTGTTTCGTTATGGTTTATTTAGATTTAGATTTCATAAATGTTGCAAGCTCTTCAGCTGAAGTCTTCATTCTGTCCATGTGTTATTTATGCTGTTATTTGAACAATATTTGGAAGACGCAAAAGTTTCAGACAAGTGGCCACAGACAACGGTTGACTCTTCAGGTTTTGTGATGAAACTGCTCTTCGTGTTTACAGTCCAAAAAGCGCTTCAAACGAGTATTTTAATCACCCGGAACCGGCTTGACAGGTTGCTTGTACTCTTCTTTGTTCTCCTGAGCGCACGCGTTGCAGAGCATGGGAAAAGTCTTGTTTTCGAAAAAGAAAAACGTTGAATTATAAATCTCATTTCGTTTTATTAAGCTCGTCATTTGTATTTTGACTCGCCATACGGACTCGCTAACATATGGCCAGACTCAGAAAATGTACAGCGATACAACAAAGTAAAATGACTGAGAAATATATATTGTATTTGAAGTACTTTATAGGTCGGAGTTATCTGACCTGATGTGTGACTTTAAGTTCAGAAATGGATGACAGAAATAACCGGAAAGAGCGGACAAGTACAAATTTGGCCGAAACTACGATTTCTAGCTGTGAAACGGATGAAATCAACTGTGCGATACCCAAAAATAGATCTATGCCACAGTGTTTGCTGTTTTCAAAACAACAGCGTGTAACCTACGCACAAACTCGAAACTGGGGTAAACGGGTCACGGAAATTACCGGAATAGCGCAGGAAGACAAATCTTGCCAAAAACTGCACGGCGTGTCGCTGTGAAACGGATGATGTTATTTAAAAACGACTTGTTTCATCCGTTTTACCGTGATATCCCGTTGCAAGGACGGTGAATTTGCCATAGATCTTGAAACAACAGTGCAGTTGTCACGGGACATGACTGGACACGTCACGCCTCCCAAGTCGAATAGACAGCGGGTGGGAACGTGACATAACTCTCATGGGCTGATGATCAGGGCGGCCGGACTTTGACCGTCCATTCACCACTCACGTGCCAATATTTAAATTTACAAGGTGAAGTTGTAAAAAGCCGTCAATGAATGGCATTATCAATACTGCCTCTCGACATCCTGTTTCTCGAGTTAAATCACGAGCGGTAAACTTTCGTGGAGTTTTGAACGTTCGAAGACGCACGAATTAACCTCGCAATGGCTTCATTTGCTGTTATGGTTGTCCGCGTCTGGGATTTGTATGTGACAAATTCTATTTTGACTGGGTGGCTGCTCTCGACAATCAATACTTACAATTCAAGTTTATTATGCGCTTGGATCATTTTCCTGTGTGATTTGGTTTACATAATGGACGCCTTGGCGAGGACTAGTAAAAACTCTCAACATTCTTCCAGCTGGGCGTCACTACTTCTCAGTGGACAGTCCGGGACAATTCTGGCAAACTTTATCACCGTTGTCAAGTTTGTAACATTCATCCCGTACCATGTTTTGGTTATTTTAGAGCTGGATATTTATGGTGTTTACCTGTTAGTGTGCTCGCTTCGGGTTATACGACTTCTACAGTCCGGTAGACTGTACGTTCATGTTGCCTGGACACTGACGAGCCTAGCAAAGAACGGAGGACTTTTGGCACAAAGTGTAACATGGAGCCGCCCTTCGCATAAACCCGGGAATAAAGTACGAAAGACGAAGAGGGAAGTTCGTATGAAGAAAATTGTACAAAGCTCACCGTTTATGAACCACATGCAGAGTCTTTTAGCCAAAGACATAGACGCAAGACTTTAAGTTAGCTGGGATTTGTTTGTTTTCTGCTCAGTGTGTCTTCTACAGTTAGAGCTTGTTTCGCAGTTTTAATTGACATGTTTTTTTGGGTAGTCTTTTTTCTAAAAAATTCTGGTTGACCCAGTTCTGCTTTCTAACACCCTTTGTTACCGCAGTGCTGTGCAAATCTCGCACTAGTTTGGCGTGTCCCCTTAAGGTAGCCCAGAAGCGATGACTGCCGGCTTCATTTGCAGCCCATGCCCGATAAAGTTTACTGTACACAACAGTACAGGTCACCGTTCACCTGTAAGCTATTTAGTTCAGATTCTCGGCGTTTTTCGTTTCGATAAGAAACAGTGGGCAGTCGTATATCGACTGTTCAAAGGTCAAGTATTTCAGAAGTTAAGAGCCTTTGTACAATTTACGGCTTGTAGTTATAAATGGCAAGTTAAACGCAATCGTTTGTCATTGCGTCATATTCGTAGGACGCTTCTTTCATATAAATTTATGGACAATTTTTTTGTACATCAACAAAATAGCGAGATCAAAACATTGTTATGGTTACTTTTTTGTTGTATTGTAGTAGAAAACGATGACAGGTCTCGCTTTGAATGTTGACAGATCGTCACGACAACCCGTATTTTTGAAACGTTGATTGTATTTGAATTCGGAAAAACACGACCAATGCTGGATACGACAAGCGACATCGTTGTTGCTATTTTTTCCGACAAGGGAGGTAAAGTATTAATCAGATATCGACAATATTCCAAATGTTGAAAATTAGATGACACTTCTTTCCCCGCCCCATTTGGGCAGCTTTTCAAAATGATACACGGAATCGAAAAGAAAACGATTTTAGCGGATGGGAAATCACTGAATTAAGCAACTCAAAAATCCGCTAAAGGTATTTAGAGAACAAGGAATGGAAAGTTCTCCAAACTTCCTTCCGTGCAGTAAGGAATTTTTCGCATCGAATATGGCTAATCAGTATTTAAATCAATATTAATTAATCAGTGTAAAGATGCTTGTCTATAATTATTGTATTTATTATGGAGAAATTATATATTTTGTCTAGACAAATGAATAGATGTTTGTATTCTTCAAAGTTCTTTCGCAATCGTCCGAAAAAAAAGCGTCTTGGGACATTTCCCAACAACGCCCTTCTTGTAAAACAATTGACTTGAGTCGCGCAATATTTCCGACAAAATTTAACATATTACTCGTGTAATGAGCATTTGTAATCTCGTGTAAATTGTATATCCCTTGAAGTGGGCGCGGGCGTATTTTGTTTGCGTTTAGTTTTTTTCGCGCATTTTACAGAATTCGTGGAACACTAATTTAGACACTTGTAAATTGGCAGGAATTCTGAATCAAAAGGGAATTGAAATTGTCCACGAAATCTCCCGTTTTACTTTCCTCTTGGAAGAACGGGGACTGTTTTGGAGTTTGGCATCAGAGAGTATGGGTTTGTTTGCGGCTGCAAATCTCTATTCAGTTCTGCTACGTTGCAGGGTAGGCAGGATTTGGTAGAACGTTTATACAATTTTTTTGAATTTCAGTTTTTTTTTTCTCTGATCACTATAGTATTCACCATAGAGAAATTAAAGCCATCTTCTTTGTCAGGAGTAAGCGATCAGTGAGGAAGGTGAAATTTAGGAGTGAAACTCCACTGCCAGACTGAAAGATTACACTAGTGGCTGATGGCACCGCTACGTCGTAATTTAGCGGAAACCAACAAAAGAAACATTAAAAAAGAAAAAATGCATTCAGTGACTTATTTTTAATAAGCTGAGCTGAGGTTAATGTACGTTCCGAAACAAGGAATGCATTCCTGACAAACAGCGCTGAACTTTGCACGTTTACAAGAACGAAAACCATTTCTTGTCCACGCATTGGTCAGCAACACAATGATACAAATCAAAGAATTGGAAAACAGCAACAAACAAAGAGATTAACTTGCACTTACTGAATAAAACCGTGCGTGCTGAAGTGAATAGTTTATACGACAACTCTCAGTTCCGTCGGAAATTTCATCCGTTCGACGATTTTACTCAAAGTTCCTTTCCAACTGTGATGGCGCGGGGAGTATCTAAACAATGGGACCTGTTTGTAGTGCACTCGATTTTGACGGGATGGTTTTTGTCTGAGATCAACACTTTCAACTCTAGCATTCTTTTCGCTTGGCTGGTCTGCCTGTGTGATTCGGTTTATAGCATAGATGCTCTAGCAAGGACAAGCAAGAAAACGCGTCTTTCAAAGGTTTTTGCGAAGGGCTTCTTTGCCGCTTTTTCCCACGACCTCCCGGCATATTTTCCCATGATTCTAAGCTGCATACCGTACCATATATTGGTAGTTCTTAGCCTGGATATTTCTGGTGTTTATTTCGTTTTATGCACGCTTCGGGTAGCACAGCTTCTGAGAGCTGGCCGAATTCATGTTCATTTGGAGTCAGTCTGTCAGTCTATGAAGAAAAGAATTCGGGAAACCTTTAGCAGAAACGGAAAAATGAAGATGGAAACACTTAGAGGAAAGAAACGCGGCAACTGGAAGTTATTCTCAAATGACAAAGACGGAAACTTTCTTAAACGTTACAATTCACACCCTTAGAGGTCATCAGTTTTTAACCGCTTTTGAAACATTCTATTTTTTAGTCAGAGGAAACAGTTACTTTGACATGCGATAACAATACCTAAAAGCGATGGTAGATCTGTCCAGCCGCCGATCTTTTTTTTTCGGATTTTGTGAATATGTGCAAAGGTCAGATTAGTCACGGAAAAAGTAGACTGATGGAATTTAAAGAAGACGTAAATGGTGACAGCAGTTAATTTGCTCAATTAGATACTCTTACGATAGACACGATTCCTGTGAATCTCAGTGGTTTAGTTTTGACTATATTGCACTAATTGTTAAATGCTGTTTTGCAGCTGACTTACGATGTTATTCTGATTTCAAAGGTTATAATTACACAAATACGAAAGTACGAAGTTCTAGAACAAGTTTTTTTTTTCTTCGCGTGATTCAGTAATGTTAAGTGGATTTATGGAAAACCCGACTTCGCGTAATACTATATTTATAAAATATATAACTTTAATGTCACGGTCTCCCGTCAAGAGATGTCCCTCTATTTAATGCTACTTGAGAAAAAACGCCTTATTTTCACTTGAAAAATCTTTGAAGTGGGAACGGATGGTTTTTAATTCAAATCCAGCGAGTGGTAAAAGCATTCACATTACGCAGTCAATCGTAAGCTGTTTTATCAGAATGAAGAGAAACATATATTTAGTGAATGTTTATTTTCTAGAAGTTGTAATCCCGATTTTCTTAAAATCAATTACGGGAAACTAAAGAAGCACTTACGGGCTCTTAACAAGTGAAGTCCCCCTTAATTCTCCTAAAATATGTCTGCTCTGCCCTTGAATGGCCTAAGATTAATTAATGTAAACGAGACGATAGGCAGAGGCAGGTTTCGTGGAGTTTCCGATCGCTATTAATCTAAAATTGAAATAAAGTTCAGTTGTTACTTGTTTTGATTGCTGTTTCATGATCAGGCACAAACGATGCTAACAGTCCTGACAAATTCAATTCCAGACGTTCCTTGTAAACATCTAGAGCTCGCATGATGCAGGAAACTGACGAGAATGTTGAACTAGGATGACCCGATCACGTTATATCCCACGACGCAAAGAACTGCGCGCAGTCGCATTTTTATCAAGTGCAGTTTCATTCCCTGATAAGCGACACTCCTGATTGGTCTAGAGACAATGCTAAAAATGTGCGCTTTTCTGATTGGCTGCGAGCAGCTGAAGCATGTGTGACATGCTTCAATTGAATGACTACCTAAACGTAATCAGTAATGTCTACTACTTTAAACTCCGGCATTTCTCTCATCCAGTCGAACACCATCCATAAACGACTTAATTACTTTGACGGACTTCTCCCTAAAAAGGTCGACTTTTACGCTCTTTTCTTTTTATGAGAATGTATTTTATAAGAATATTTGGGAAATTTTAAGAATATTTTAAGCATAAACCCGAGGCTGAGATTTTGAAAAGAATATAGCTTTGAGTGTGGAAAATTTGTAAACATGGTAAATACAATACATTTATTATATGTGTTTTTAACTAAACGCTATAAAATTCTTCCCTTCCCTAAGCAGCAAAACTGGCCAGAAAACAACAAAACAGTACTAGGCGTGTGTTCGATGCTAGCATTTTGGCATGGAGCCTTACGTGTGTTATATCAGGCTTTGTTGCCTAATACGTTTTAAAAATACCCCAGCACATTCTAGAAAGGAAATGTCATACGGCATACGCTATAAATTACGAACATTTACAAGAATATTTTCAGCTTGAATTCGGTAGAACTATAAAAATATTCAGCCTGGACCGGAAAAACAATATTCTTACGAAAAAGAGTATGTTTACAATTCAAAATATTGTGAGATTGCCCGCGAGAGAAGCTCGATCGTCTCGTGACATACGACATCTTCTCGTCCATAGTCCACCGTTCGTGAGTCCAGTTTTAGTGGCGTTCATATGGCATGTTGCATGTTGCGTGATATGAGTTTCAACTCACAGTATTTATATTCGGGTATGGAACCGAACGCCAACAGTTTTCCTAACAAACTACATTGACCATCAATGGAAAAAGGTCGAGCGATGACTCCACCAGATTCTACTCGTCTGGTCTTTGGGCCAATTTTAAAAGACAAATCACCAAAACAATTAGAGGTATTTCCTAAGGAATTCACTTTGTCTTCGTTTTCCGTGATCATGAGCAAGGTGTGGGATGTTTATGTCACCAATGTTGTCCTGACGGGACTGTGGATTTCCAGAATGAACACAGACCACACAAGTTTACTGTCCTCTTGGATGGTCTGCCTGTGCGATTTGGTTTATATAACGGACGCTTTCGCCAGGTCAACCAAGCGAGTGTTCCACTCGGTGATAACTATGGATTTAGCGTTGCTTTTTGATTATAGATCTTCCATTTCGAACTTTGAACTTTTCGTGACTACTCTTACGTGTTTGACCTTTGTACCGTATCACGTCCTGGTTATTTTGGAAGTAGACTTGTTCTGTTTTTATTTCGTGTTGTGTATGCTTCGGTTGGCAAGACTTTGGAGGTCTGGCAGAATTAACGTTGTATCAGTATTTTTCTTCATGGCGAAGAATGGTCATCTTCTAATTTCAGAGCAGAATAAGAAACACATCGTGAAAGCCAAGACCGGCAAGCATTGTTCACAGAAAGATGAGAAGAGTCAGTCTTCACAAAAGCAACCCGCAAGCGACAAAACCCCACAAGAAAACCATCGTGTTCATAACGTTCTTGGACAGCAGTTACTGGATTACTTTAGTTGGCTGCAAAATGAATTTTATAAAGCGCAAAGCGAGATGCAGGAAAGCAAAGCTTTATGTCAGCAGACTCAAAGACAGAATATCCTGAGAGACCCTGTGGGACAGTAAAAATATAGAAGACAAAAGTGCGAATCACTCTTAACTCCCTTTGAAAGGTGGTATTAAAGTAGGTAATATTTAAACTGCTCAGGTGCCTCGCGTGCATAAAATATAGGTCGGGGATGCATATTGGTAAACCCCTAAAGGAGAACAATGTGGGCGTGGCTGGGAAATTATTTATCACAAGTGAGTAGTGTAAACAGGTTTTTTGTTTTTTATTATTATTATTTTTTATTTTTTGCATACATAAAATGTAGTTGCTTGTAAAATGTAGTTTTGCCGACACGGAACAGAGAACTGTGGGTGCGAGCGTAGTACGCGAAGGCTCGTGGTTAGTGCGTTTGTAAATATGTTGAGAAGCTTGTGACATTCTACGGTGAGCCAATCGCAGCTAGCTTGTTATCTTATGATACCTTTCATTTTGTTGTTTACATGATAAACTTAAAGCCCCAAAGATTTCGCTACTGCATTTGGTCGGGGGTTCATGGTCACTATTTCACCTAATTTGAGGTTTTTGGGGGTTTACGTGTCCAGCTTTGGCGCATGTAGGATCGATGTTATTTCAGTATCTTTTATCCACTATGCTGAAACTATTGTGTCGATTAAAACATATCTTGGGCCTCGCTAACCGGCGCGCCCATATCTCATTACCTTTGAGTGTGTTTGGTTGTGTAGTTACACTGTTAAACAAAATGATATAACTTCATCCTAGTGGATACAATTCGTTCTCAGTAATATTCACCGTGAGCGCTATTTATATAGTTCTCATTAATTAAAAAAGCCCACGCAGCGCTGTGATGTGTCGACGAACCGGTTTTTGCTTGTTGTAACCAAATGATATACTCGAGCTGTTTCACTTACAAAGTTCCACGAAAACAGTTTATCAGCAGTGCAATTCAAAATATTTTTTTCAAATCCTACATATTTTATCGCATCGTATAGCAATGTTTATTTTAGAATTGTTATCGGGCCCGGCCCTAGTGTTTGATATACTCTGACCACGCGCCGAGTCAGATCCCATGCCTGGATCGTTTAATATGAGACATGTGAGTGTTTTTCACGACAAGTGGCTGACAGCTATAAATAACGTACCTTTTATCTAGCTCACACGTTCATATGCTATTAATTCCTTCGAAGACAATGACATTATCAGACCTTTGGAAGTGTATCTTCTCGCTTGTGATAACTTTTATTTGATTCTTTTTTTAAGTTACCTAACTTCTTGCCTTACGTAATCCTGTACGTAACCAAATATGTGATTATGTGTTTTCCCTGTTCACGTCACCTTGCGATTCCTTAATTTCGTATAATTATTGGTGGCAAACCTATTTTACACCTTATTTTATGAGCGAATTTCTATTTTTTTTATTTTGATTTTTTGATTTTTTTGACTGTACGGGTTTTACCATGCGTCCAATGTCTGCCAAACTGAATACTATTTTCATCAAGAAAATTATGTATAAACGGGTATCGAACTGAAGAGATAGCTTTGACAAGTGAAAGGAGCTGAAGACTCCACCGTGCCCGGACTTCCGAAGTTGTTTTCAACTTCCAACACCGCTTTCGTCAAAAACAAAACAAAAAAACAAGTTGGCGTCAAGTGTAGAGCAGTTTTACTCTCAGGGTCCTTTATTTTCTTCTTTTATTGATATTGTTTTTATTTTTTATTTTTTATTTTTTATTATTATTACATTTTTAACATGAAATGGTACAATTCTTTTTTAAATAACCCAAGATCTAACATTTACTTTGGCATATTTTAGAGTGCGAAAAATATTTAAAAATTATGCAGCGCTATTTGCATAATTCACTTCTAAGTTTGACCCAGGAAGGACTCAAAAACCATTTTCCTGCTTTCCATGGAGTGGGACACAGATGGCATACGTATATTCCGGCCTTGCGAACCTCGAGGCAAAAATACAATTACAGGTCAATAACCAATGGAATTACACTTACTATTTGAGATAGGCTGCGAGCAGGTCACGTGTGAGTCACGTGCGCAAGCGGCGAAGAGCAAAGCGATCCGGCGGGAAGGAGTCTGGTGAAGAGGCGCCGTCTCGCGGCTTCGCGGCTCGATTTCGCGCTCGCGGCTACTCTGCGCGCGCTTGTGCTCCAACGTAAGCCTGCTCGCAGGTTATTTGAATTCATAAAGTTGATCCCGAAGAAGATATTCCACCAAATACTTCCGTTACCATTTACAGTTGATGTAGTAATTGCATTCATCCCTCTCTCTTCCACTCGAAGTACAAGTCGCTCTCGACATTTTAATGCACAAAATTCCCCACCCAGCTGGGAATCGCATCACTCTTTTTCCCACTTTAAATTAAAATTTTTACATCTTGTTTTGATATTAATATAAAATTCGTTTGTGACTTACGAAATTTTGCAGTGTTTTGTTACATCAGCCAAAGATCAATAGTTATAATTTGTGCATATATTACCTGAACAGAGTACATAATTTATCCTTGTTCCAGTGGAAGTTGGAGTAATGATTGATAGTCCAATTCCTTCTTTAGCGCAGCCCAGACTTTTTCTTCCCGTCTTTAAGATGCTAACTTGCTCAAAGATTCTCTCAATTCTCTCTTGCCGATAAAGAAATTAATCACGTGCTCTCCATCTTTCCCATGACGCGAAGAAAGGACTACATTAAAGTTCCGGGTGGGGAGTGGTTGGGTTGTTTTCCAATCTGGCCAATGACCTCCTGTTCTATATTCTACTTGCAAAGAATATGAATTCATTGAGCAACCCCTGCTCAAGATGCAGAATCCACTCGGGTGTCGCATAAGGAGGACAGACAAAAGCGGTGCCTGGTTTCCATGGAGTAGACCGCAAATGTTATTAAGTCGACAATCTGTTTCTTCTGGCCTTGTAACCCGCGAAACAAAAAAAAAATTACAGGTCAATAACCGGATGTATTTTTTTTAGTAAATATATGACAAAAAAAACAACATTAAAATTATGTGACAAGTGGGGCTTTTACATGTAAGTGAATTTTATGAAATAATGTTTTCTGGACCCATCAAAGGCTAACATAAACTGTTTATATATTATATAGGTGTTTGTCAAAAAAGCCATTGGAAACTATAAGGCACCTTCTAGAGCCCCAAACTGATCAAGTAAACTTTATTTTTCATGATTTTGCGAGTAAATTGTAGGAAGACACAATGTAACCACTGCTTGAAAACAGCCACAATCCTCTAGGTCAGTTGAGTACAAATCATCTGCGATGAGTACTGACCCAGTCAGAATTCCTGAACCACATTATTACGACCCTCTGGACTTGTGTTTCCAAAGGATGGACGCATGGTACTCGTGCTACCTGCGTGGCGTGGTTTCCAACAAATGGTACGGAAGCACCGAGTTCATTGACCAACCTTACCTCGGGACGTGAAAGTAAACAAGCACCAAGTGGAGCGCGCGAAACTCTCCACCCAGCTGGGGTATACATCTTCGAATGGGTTTGAATCCCATTCAAGCTAAGCGGAGAGCGTGGAACTCTCCACCCAGCTGGGAAATACATCTTCAAATGGGTTTGAATCCAGTTCATGTTATAAGTAGAGTGCGTGAATCTCTCCACCCAGCTGGAGAATGCATCTTTAATAGTTGAGGGATCACTGAGCACTGAGCTTCGGATCGAAAAAATGTGTTTCCAATTTTGAATTGGAAATTTTATTGGCCTGTTTTGGTATTACACCAGACTTGCAATGGACAATTGTTTTCAAGTTTTTATGGCGAATTCTTACCTGAGCCGACAGCAAATTGATCCACAGTTTGATGAATTTCAAAACTAATAACCCAGTTTTGCTTTTGACGCAGAGACGACCTCTCCCCTTTTCCCCAACATTGGTCTGTTTGAAACTTTCTTCTGGCAGGAATCACTCCAGGTTTTCCGCATTGTTTGGATGTGTACTTGACCACATTAACGCCCTGATCTAAAATCCAATCTGGTCTTGCGTCCTGTAACCAATCTGATGTCAGGAAAATAATTCATTAATATCTTACGAAGGAACTGGTAAATAAGCTTTTAGAGCGGTTTTCAATGCAATATAGTATCGTAAAACCAAATTAATTTCATACCAATAAGACTACTCAGCTAATCTCAAACCGTAGTAAAGCCAAAACCAAAACGAAAGAAATTGCTTGACGTACTACTTTCGTCAATTGAAAACCGCTCAACGTTACGCTTTCGATGTTTCCGTAGCCGTAGCCTGTCACACGATTTTTAATTATAAAAACGTTACAACTCGTTCATAAAACATCAAGCTTAGCATTGTCTGTTAAATTCACTAATTTCCAAAGAATTGAAGTGACTCTCTTCCATCAATCGACCTGATTTTAACGGATTTTAAGGGGTTTTTACAAGGTATTATGGCATTGCTTTTATTATCACATTGCGTTTTTGCTGGGCTTGTATCTAATGAGCCCTAGGTATTGTGATTCTAAGAGTAACTTTCCAGGACTCAGTGTTCAGCCTTTCTGAAAGGAAGTACATTATTCTTAAGTCACCGTAAGTGTCTAGAAATAGTAGTGTTGAACTGTTGTAAATTAAGTAAATTTTAATTCCGGCGATTATGTAAGATGAGACTCTCAAGTTACCTCTTTCTTTTGGTGTTTTTCATTGCCTCTCCTCTCTTATCTGTGTACGCGCGCTGTCTCTAAGGCCTCAGTTATAAAGAACTAAGAAGAACATGATCGTTCATCACTGAAGATTGGTTCAGTACAGTACAGTTACGTCCTGAAATTCTGGCAATTCTGAGAACGACAGATCCAAAATACCGAGCAGTCTAGACTGAACGTTGTCATGTTTGCCGAGCGAAGTTTCAGTCTCGTGGCAGAAGGTAGAATTTCCAAGAACGGCTGATATGTCACAAATATAAAAGCGGAGATCTTGCTAGCTGTCAGTCAACCGTCGCTGTATCCTTCCCAATAGCCCTTTTCACGGTTAATTTTTCTCATTTGCATTACAATGTAATCCAACGTGGATGCGAGGCAATTTCGGGCAAAAACTACAAAATAGCCCGAAATTGCCTCACATACATACTAGATTTTACTGTAATGCAAATGAGCAAAGGTAACCGCCAAAAGGGCTATTGGATTCGTTCGTCTTGCATCCGTGAAAGATCGGTAATCAGAAGATGCGAAGTGGACTGTCTAAGCCTTGTTCCGGTCATCTGCAGCAAGCGAATGTCCATAAAGAAATTTGAAAATGAAATGAGTAAGGCGCGCTTATACATGAATAAAATCTTATCAAATTACATTAAAATGTGCGAATTTCCCGCTCACACCAGTACCTGTTAATAAATACTGTATTCTTTGGTATGCAGGGTACGTATTTGTAATGCTTAAGGTTGCCGCACACTAGCCCATTTTTTGTCGGCCGACAAAAAATCTTCACTTGTCGGCTAGGTGCGGTGAATTCAGACAAGTCTGCAACAAGATCGGGGCTTGTCGGGCGATATCTGACAGTGCTAGATCTCAAAACGTTTTGTCGGGCCTTGTCGGCTAGTGTGCGGTGGACCAAGACAATTTGTCGGGGCTCGCGCGCGCCTCAACTAATAGCCCTTTTCGCGGTTACCTTTGCTCATTTGCATTACAATAAAATCTAGCATGTATGTGAGGCAATTTCGGGCTGTTTTGTAGTTTTAGCCCGAAATTGCCTCTCATCCACGTTGGATTACATTGTAATGCAAATGAGAAAAATTAACCGTGAAAAGGGCTATTAGGAAATGTCATGAGAGTCACGTCAGTGGAATAGGCGCCATCTTGATTTTGGGTGAGTCGGCCCCAAGCCTGAACGCGGTTAGTCGCGACAAAAAATCGGCTAGTGTGCGGCAAGCAGATAACCCAACAAATTTTAACCCGATTGGACCCCGACAAAAAATCTGCAGTTCTACGACAAAAAATCGGCTATACTAGAGTGCGGCAGCCTTAAGAAGCTGATATTTAAGGGGTTTGTCCTTTAGGAGTTGTCACTCGACGGCATTTCCGCTTTTGAACAATGAGGCTGTTTATGTCTGATCAATAAACGAGATGCTCCCTCCCATATGACTAGCGTTTTCTTAATTACTTGTACTAAGTTAGAAATTATTTTGTTTTCGTTTCACTGCAGAGTGCACGATTAGACAGCGATGAGTTTTTGTCAAGCGTCCCTTTGACGCATGTTTAGACTATTTTGACTATATTTATCAGGTATAGTGTTATTTCTGGTGCGGTTCGACGAAGCCACTTTTTATCCTCAAGTCGCATTCGTTATCTCCCTACTTCCCAAATGAATTCCAATGCCTGACTTAAACTGGGTGATGACTCAAACAGAAGTGTATGTAATGTACAATGAACTATTTTCCAGTTAAACCATTTGTGAAGGAGATTAAACGTGATTGGAAATACAAGTTTTGCTACAGAATCCGATCACAAATAATTGTCTCCAAAAATGTGAATTTTGAAATACCGTACTTGCATTCTGTGAAAAAAACAAAAACAAAAAAACAAAAAACAAAAACAACAACAACAACACAACAACAACAACAGCAACAACAAAAACAATATACCGCACCAGGAGCCATAATCGGGGACGGAGACCGTAAGCGCGCGCCATTTCTCGTATTGGGGTTGTCCCATTATATGGGACAATAATTCTATTTTTAGAACAAATTGCGCCATCGCCTGCGGCACACGCGCGTACATGCTGCGAGGATTTTTGCGGATGTCGCGCGGGGGAAATGGCGTCCGAAATTCCGAAATT
>Ga0126338_10000986_pt1 | contig 17368 bp, 16 predicted proteins | sample OrbCmetagenome_2_FD_92529 | JGI IMG/M metagenome (GOLD analysis project Ga0126338, IMG submission 92529) | Coral microbial communities from Petempiche,Puerto Morelos, Mexico - Orbicella C C metagenome | ecosystem: Host-associated > Invertebrates > Cnidaria > Coral | place: Petempiche,Puerto... | reverse complement strand
GGTGGGGGGGGGGGGGGGGAGGGGGGGGTGTGGGGGGTGGGGGGGTGTGGGGGGGCATGCAAGTATTGTAGTGACTGGGAGGTACAAACGAGGCCAAATTGTTAGGCCCTATAAGTGCTATAAGATTAAAACCAGACAGATAAAAGTCTCAAAACACAGTCAAAACAGGTCCATTGTTTCTTAGCATAGCATTAGAGGTTGCTAAATATTCTTTGTATGTAGTTTAATGGGAACCCAGCTATGTCTAGCTTTTTGTCTACCCCAAAATATTCCTTACCAAAATCATCCCCCCCCCAACCACCAAAAAGGGTACGACAAAATTTCAAACCCAAAACAAGTCCTCAGATCACAAATTGTGAACCCAAGAGGCCCTGCATACCTGTCCATCATGATTTTAACAATAACTCATTGCCTACACCTGTACAGCACATGTGCTCCCTGAGCTTGAGAACTTCTGGCTACAGGCTAGTCCTTCATTTCAAAAATACAGGCATGTACTTTTGTAACTACTTCAATTAGCTACTTGTAAAAAATGCAAAAGTGTCTTGGGTTGAACCAGAGTGAGTCTGTCAGTGAGAATTTTGTTTTGTTTTGTTTTTTGTTGTTGAAGACCTTGTTTTATAATATATAAACAATAGCCTCCAATTGGGGGGAAAATATGCTTTGATATTTGTCTGCAGACATTATATGTTCCGAGAAGCAAACAGTTTCTGAAAGTGTAGCTCAAGGAAAACTGTGAACTTTGAGGAACAGATAATTTCCAAGAACAAATATCCCAGTATATTCTCACGCCAAATGGAGGCTAATGTGTTTTCTATCCTTCAAATATTTTTTGCAACACACGCTGTTTTGAAAATTGGGGAATATCACTTGGATATTCCCCAGTTTTAGCTGGGGAATATTCAATCATGTGACACATTTAAACCAATCGCACACGAGTGAAAATATTTGATGGATTATAAGAGGTGATAACTGATAACTGCTGACTCATACCCAGCTGATAATTATAATGGGAAAGAGGAAAGACCTCTCATAATATATGAGACTTACGTGGGATCTAAGTAGATTGATCATTCTAGAACAATAATTATTTTTTATCAAGCAATTTGAAATAAAATGCTTCGTTATTTTTCAGGAAGCAATGTTGGCGGGCAATGCACCATGGAAGGATGATACTTCCCTATCAACAGACTGGTGATGGGTACTTGATGGCTACAAATCTATCCAAATATTTTCGCGCCAAATTTGCTCTCAATCCGAGGCCGCCTGATCGTGATATGCTGCATAATGTTAGCTTTAAAGTTTTTAAAGTTGAGAATGTGCCTCCATTCAAAAATGATCCCGACAAGAAGACGGAGTTGAAAGCTCGAGCAGTTGAAACAACTGATTTATTTGGAGGTAATGAAACCCACAAACGGCTGATAGGCAGTAGGCGGGGAAGGATTAGGGGTGGGAGGGGCTGTTGGGTGTTTAATAATGAAATTATTAAAAGGTCATCAAGCACATAAAGTCTCAATGCTTTTTACAATGCAAAATTGATTGGTCGATAGAGCTAAAAAATGGTAATAGGTAAAAATCACAAAATGATACAATAAAAAACCTTATAGAATATTAGCCTGTGAACAGACTCCAGCTGGAAGGGTCTGACCGCAGCTAGTAGAGCCGAGAAGGAAGTGGCTGAAAGTGAAGTAGCCGGGGGGGGGGGGGGAAGGGGGGGTGGAAAGGGGAGGGGGCGGGGGGGGGGGGGGAACGGGGGGGGGGTTGGGGGTTGGGGTGTCTCCTCATCTCATTTTTACCCTTTTTTTTCTTGCTATCTCTTTGCCCCATCCTCAACTAGAGAGCCTGTTCACAGGCAAATAGAATATAAAACATGAATGGTATGGTTATCTATTGTTAGTAAGACTTAAAGGAGTCACTGAGTGGGCATCCTGGTACTTACCTGGTGGTTTGTTCTGACTGTATAGTGAGACAACGCCTCCACATTGGGGTCGTGTAAAAGGGGGCTTTCTCATTATAGGAAGAGGAGAGATTTGGGGGAGGGGGTGTGGTCTCACTTGAGGTCACTGCATGTTGGCCTTGGTATCTCAAGTCTAAGATGGAGTGTGCATCTTGTATAAAAATTGTGTTGAAACAGAATGTAAATGTTGTAGCAGACATTCCATATAGTTCTACCAGTGGAAAAATAGATGTTTGGTGTGATTTCAGTGGTCATATACATGTATAATTATATGTACAATTATACATCTGTGGGTGAAAATTAATTTCTAGCCTGAGAAGGCGTGACAAAAATAGCTATTTTAGGTAGAGCAGGCGTTTATAAGTTTAGCGCTTTATAGGGTGCTGTGGTTTCAACCTGGTTCTTCTCCATAGATAGTGCAGTACATTAAAAGCGACAACTGCAAATAAAGTAACAAATGGTTGGTGCCTTATTGCTGTTTTGTCTTCATAATCACCTCCATCAAGCATACATTTTATCAGTGGGCCAGCAACTGCATGTTTGGTGGTTTATTGACATCTGCGTGCTGTGGTATACATTTTGCTAGCGACAGTCGAACATGACTCGCTCACGTTGTTGTTTATTTGCTTGTTGCAGAAGGCCCCCCTTATGCAATTCCAACCTTCCAAGCTCACAGTGTTGAGGTGGTAACAGCCTCACGTCATCGGAGCTTTTATCGAGCGGTGGATGGCACCGGTGATGCACTTGTGATTCAAGTCACTAATAACGAAGAGTTTCCAATCCATATCTGTGTCATGTCATACCAGGCGGACGGCTCCATTGTGGTGTTGTATCCGCCAAAAAGGGTAAGTACTCTTGATATATTTTTATGCAGGAGGCATTTTCTGTGGGCTTGTTATCGGGTGAGGGGGAGGGGTTATTTTTGGAAGGCAATTTGCATTTGAGAAAATGGTGGTTTTGTGTTGATATATGGCCGATAAAAGTAGCTCTTATTTTGTCTTATGTACGGCATATTAGCTAATAGGGGGGCGGGGGTCAGGGATGCTCGTCAGAAAAGTTGAATTAAACCCCTAAAGGAGACCAAATCTGGCGCGGCTCGAGCTTTATTCAACCCCTAAAAGATACTACTTCGAAGGAAAATAACAACGTTATTTATTATTTCTTCGAGTGCACCGTAAAATTACTTTTAAGATTCTTAATTTTTTAGCGCCTACTTATTTATCATCTCTTATTTCTCTTAGGCTCCCATTCAAATATAATCTAAGGAATTCTAGCAATAAACGTTTACTTAGTTATCAGCGTTTTAAATCAAAAGCTACACTAGGTGACCGTTCTTTTACCTGTGCTGCATCGAAACTTTGGAATGCACTACCATTTGACCTAAGAAGCGCCAGCACTGTTAGTATTTTTAAAGCCAAGCTAAAAACTCACCTTTTCCATCATGCATTTTTATCATAGTTGTTTTTATTATTGTAAGTTTACTTTTAATTGTAATTTAAGCTTTTTAAAATCATTGTAAGTTTACTTTTAATTGTAATTTTAGCTTTTTAGCCTTTTTATTCCGTTTTTAATCTTGTCATGCGCATTTGAACATTTTATGAAATTGTAAATGTTATTATTATTATTGTTATTATTATTATTATTATTATTATTATTATTATTATTATTATTATTATTATTATTATTATTATTATAAGTCCTTAAAGTCTTGCCGCTTTTAACTTATGATGCCGAGTTCAATCCGTGAGCCTAGGGCAGTCATGAGTCTGCTGGATTACTTGATGGATAGAGTCCTCCTAAGTATGTGAGCAGTTCCAAGGAGGACGGTCTTCTGTAGCTCTATTATTATTTAGCTCTGTTATTTATTATTCTTATTGTTATCGTCCTCACGTAATGTTTGCTTAGAGTCCTTAGGGTCGAGACCAAACTATGGTCCTGGGGCACTAGGGGATAGCCAGTTTTTAGCTTGATAGCACCCTCCTCAAAATGTGTGCTGTACCTAGCAAGGTTATCTTTTGTAGTTCACTGATGCTTATTTTGCTGGGAATTCTTCCAAGATAAGTTTCTAGTCCCTTTTTGATAGCTCCAAGTGCTCCAGTGATAACTGGTATCGTTTCCGTTCTCATGCCCCACATTCGGCTTGTTTCGATTTCCAAGTCCTTATATTATTATTATTTATTATTATTATTATTATTTTTTGTAAGCTACTAATAAACATTATTATTATTATTAAAATTATTATTATTAAAAAAAATATTATTATTATTACTATTATTATTATTATTATTATTATTATTATTATTATTATTATAAAAGATACTTTGACGACTAAAAATTAATAGTGTCATTTTGTCTAGAACGACTTAGGTGAGACCAAAATCCTTGATGTATATCCCTAGGCAAGACAAGACAAACATCCCCAACCTTTTCAAATGGAGTTCTGCCCCCGCCCCCCTCCCCTCCTGGCGGTAATACCGTAAGTCTCTGAGCAGACAGCTCTATACTAGCAGGGTTACATCACGAGAAATAGTATCACTCTTCTAGAGCTAATCGAGGTTATATTTGTTAAGGACGTATTATCAGAAGGCCTTTAATTTGGTGTCCACATGTAAGTGTGTGTGTTTTTTTTTTTTTTTTGGAGGGTGGGAGGGAGGAGAGAAGGTTTTTTTTCTTGTCTATTGATTTACCTTTGCTTATCCCACAGGGAGCCACTGAAGTTCTTAAACCTGGTGAGTCAGCAACAGAGATAAGGCGTATGCTCCTTCACCCTGATACAGTCCGTCGCATGGTGGAGCCAGATTTTAATGTTGAAAGACCTGAAGGATGCAATGATGCCTTAATGTTGTATGCCACTACAGAGCAGACGGATTATGAGCCGCTCACCCAGGGGGCTATAGACCTGAGTCCACATCTGAGTACCCGAGGGCTTAATACTCCTCGTGTATGTATAAATAAACAGTTTTCTTGAAAAGGAATTGTTGGGGTGTTACGTGACAGAATTGCTGGGGATATCCTGCAATGTGCTATAAGTTTTCATTTAGAGGAAATGGCAATTTGTATAAAATAATAGAGAGATGTTTTGTAGATTTCTTTTTGCCAGCGGGGTTAACATAAAAAATTGTAGGGGTGCTTGTGATGAACTAGCAAGTACCTGTATCGTGTACTAGAGGGGGAGCAGTGTGTATTGACAGAGATTCGTTTCAGGGAATCTGACAAAAATGAGGTAAGGTAACACGATCTGCCGTGGACAAGCAAGTCAAGTTTTTTATCCAGCAGGGATGGACTTCCACCTTAAGAAATTATTATTTAGTGTTATTTTTCTTTCCAGAAATGTTGGGTGTGTGAGGGCGGCGGGAGGGGTCCCATTCTCCCATGGAGTAAGACGTTTCCATCTGGGAGAGTGGCAATACGTGTCATAAAAAGAGGGGAGGGGAAGGGGAGGGTTTGGTTTTATGTAATGGTTTAAATCACTAGAAAGCCAGCCAGGTTCCTCTCTGTTATGAAAAGTTTAGTCTAGTGCCAGGCTGATTGTCAAACTTGCACATAATTGACAGGGATTGTTAAATCTACAAGAGATGACTGTGACCTATCCTTAAGGTATCTCTCTGTTGTTTACTTTAGGGATGGCGTCTAGCTACCGTCAGAGAGTTTCGGGATGCTCTGGAATCCGAGCCCATGGAGAGGGAGAATGTGCGTGGGAATCTTAAATGGCTAACCATGAAACGGGAAATTAGAGTGCTCTACCACCAAGATCAAGAACCTGTGTCGTAAACGGATGTAAAGCGACACCCCTCCCCCCCCCCCTCCCCCCACCGAACCACTTTGAAAACAAAACATGTCAAAGGTGGGAGGAGGGGTAGAAAAGTAAAAGATCGATCTATCTTAATCTTGTGTTGGGGGTCTTACCTGAAGATCCTATTAACTCTTCACTTTTTAATCCATGCATATGTTTCAACACTTTAGACAGTTTGTCACTCATAAGTGAAGTAAAACGTTTATATGCTCTTCGTTGCTTATGAATCCTAACTGGCAGAGCAATTGGTCATTTTACAAACGCGGGGGATTGGGTACTATCGAGAGTTTGCACCTGAGACCACCGGAGTTCAAAATCCAGCATTGCTCTTTGATCGCTCGTTCACACTTCTTGCTCTATGAGCTCTCTCTAGGGAAGGTCGGGGCGAGGGACCTCGTCGGACCCCAAATAAAGTGAAGCTAGCAAGAGGTCGGGGTGGGACGGGACGGGACGTGACGAGGGATGATTTGGCGGGGCGGGATGGGATAGGAGTGGAGCACAACCCAGAGAAAACAATTTATGATTTTGTCCTTGAAGTCCAAATTAATTTTTAGTTGGTTGCCTTAACGGGGATTTTCGCATTGCAGCAGAGCTTCTCCTTTCCACTGAACTTCTCATGGCGTCTTTAGAGAGAAATCTCAGTGATTATAATTATAGAAGAGTATTTCACATGAATACGCTGCAGTATTTTACAAAACGAGCTATTGTTCCCACGGCTTGTGAGGGTAATAGTAGAATACTTCTCATTTTTGCCCTAATCTTTATTGACTTGCAGGAAGTCAAGTCCAAGAAATGTTTGCATATCAAAATAAATGTCTGAACTTAAGGCAGGGTAAATAAAAGCATTAATTTACTTGACTTATAGGGTAATAATGGGGTAAACTATCTCACTGTTATGATTTTACTTTGCAAACAAAAGCTGAAGCGCATTTGCTCTGAACCTAGTTAATAAATTCCCCAATCATGCCATGATTTTTATTTTTCTTATTATACAAATAAGTTGTAACTTAAAAAAAAGACAATTATTCTTTTAAATGTAAAACAACATGTTCGGATGTTTAACATCCATCGTCAGGTAATGACAAGGGAGTAAATAAAGTGCACAAAACAAACAAGAATCAAGTCAAATACTCCTTGCGCCGATACTGTAAAAAATTATTGCTACAGAATTTCTGTCCCCCTTGTATTATTGTCATTTATGGCGACCCAAAACCTGACAAAAATAGTAACTGGGAATAACTTTTCTTGGTAAGTTGTCATCATGATATCTCTGTTTCCTGGAGCTGTTATCCACGAATCGATGCTAATGATTTATAGAGTGATCTTTAAAAAAACTTTATCTTAAATTTAAAAAAAACTTCAAAATTGTTTAATATTTATTATCTTACTTAGCATTATTGCTATCATTGTAATTGCTTTTATTATTATTTCAAGTGTCCCTGTTTAGTTGTTCTTAGGAAAAAAGGATAAATACCTTGAAACCTCATTCATTCACGTCACACACTTCGTCGTTTGATAAAGAGTACGTCGTTCGTTTTTTCATTGGCTTATTCACTCATTCACTACGTTCCGTTCGTTTCGTTCGTTCGTTCGCTCGTTCGTTCGTTCGTTCGTACCTTCGGTGATTCGTTCGTTCGTTCTTTCATTGGTTCTTTCATTCATTCACTTCTTTTCGTCCTTTCGTTCGTTCGTTTATTCGCTTCGTTCGTTTGTTCGTGTAAGCACACTTAAAGGATAGACACCAACGAGTGCGCATAACAAAATTCAACAAACTTTCACCGGTCCTAAACCAGTGGAAGAAAACCACCTATACAAATTAATGTCGACAGACGCAAACGTTTGATAAGCCCGCACTAATAATCACTACTAGGCTACATATGTATCTTCTGTGATGACCGGTTATGTTACAACTGGGAACTCACGCGGGCGACGAGTAATGGGCGAGAGAAAAACGCGTAATGTATTGACATCTAAATGACTGCGCGCGAGTCACGAGGGGAAACTTCTTATCCCTCTGAGCAAGCAAGAAAATACAAGTGAATGCAAACTACAATAGGATTTCATGTGACCGAAGCGGTAGACAACTCAACGAGATTGCTCCACCCATTTTTTGAAAGGTAGATCGTATTTTTAAAAAAGGTCTTGCTAAAGGTAGACAAAGAACTATTTCAAATTTACTCAGGAAAGCGCCGTCCTCGATGAAGGGCGCCCTTGAATGAGTGCCGCACATGACACCTAACAGTAACAATTAAAAACGCGGCCCTCTAATAACCGCTGCACCTAGAACAACAACGGGGTGCTTATTGGAAGGGGCGAATGACACTATGCAGCGACTTGGCTCATATATGGAGATAAAATAACCCTATGTTTAAACTGCGTTTTGGTAGTTGAATAAGGATAAAGAGTTTTTAACTTTCTGTCAAAGGCAGATTCCAAATTACCATAACTTGCCAGTAAGGTAGACTAAACACAACGTAAACGTAAATGTTGTTTGAAAATTGAAATTTAAGACTGGAAGTTTGAGACGGATTATGCATTTCGAACTTGAAACGTTTAGGCTAAATTTTTCAAGATGTTTCACATGAGACATAGCCCCTTTATCCTGTGGAGAATCTATGAATATAATATGTAGGCCACTACAGCAAACAGTACAGCTACTACGACCAGTATGAAAGTGACTCTGGGATTAATATTCTGCACTTTCATACTCTCGGTCCTTGGCTGTTGGACATGTTCCTTTGTGTTTTCCTCGCGATCCGTTCTCCATTGAGCATGTTCATCTCCTCTTCGACAACGTATTTCAGTGATGCTAATGACAGAACAACACAGGTCTGTAAATACTTCACGGATGCGAAATTGAAAGTGCGTAGTTGGAGCTCTCAACAGAACCAAGAGAGGATTGGTAAGAGAGTTCACCTTATTCCCAATATAAGCACTCTCAAGTTATTTTCATACATGGTACCCAGTTCACCTTCAGGTAAGGTTGCCTCGCACGTTGCGTGTAAGTTTTCGTGGAGGATGAAAATGCGCGGAGTCCACGGAACCAAAATCCGGCTGACGGAGGTGGCTATATCTAGGCCCTCCTGGGATTTCCGAAAGCGGGAGTGATCTAAGAGGGATAACCTTGGGAATAAAACCTACCGTGGGAGATCAACTCTCTTACCCTTTCTCTTCTCATCTTGGATTTGAGAACCTTAGTTAGCTGCCGTCCATCCACTACTCTGCTGTTGTCATGAAGCTCCCTAGAACCTCTAATTTCATTGGATCTTGTTAGCACGAAGCTCTATTGTTTTAGGGCTAGGGTCCATTGTTACTTTTGTTTGTATATCATTTTCTCAGCCAATCCTGTGAGACGTTCCGAGGAGCTTCGTGGCGACCCCTAGTTTGATGGACATTTCTAGCAACTGGGCGGGGCTGGGAACACAGTTGTGGTGCCGATAGCACGTTATACTGTATTTGTACTTATATCTTCAATTTCGATGGAACTATTTGGTAAAAGGGGTTTCTAAAAGGTATCCCTACACGGGAGTTCTCTTTCTCCCTTAACGTAATTTACCGATAGAAGCACCTGAAATCCTAGCAACAATGACCAAAACATTCTCATCTAATTATTCTGTTCACAGTTATCACCTCAAAGGCCAACTTCAGTTTAAGTGACGTAAAGAGTGACATTTTCAAGTTCGAATAAGTGTCACTATCCCTGTGCTGAGCAAAAAAAGCTAGATGTGTTTTATCTCTTTGTACCACTGACTTTGAAATAAAGATGGATCAATATACCAATGTGTTATTTTTTTCTGCACATATTTGACTCGTATAACTTCAAACATTTCATGTAAATTGAGGTGAACAAAACATAGTGATATATATTTTAAGTGTGGTTATGATTCGTACAACATAGTCCCGTATTTTACTCGTTGCTCACTCGTACCTCTCCTCTTTCGTTCCAATTGACTCTGTTTGTTGAAATCCTTCCTTTGTTTTCTGGATTTCATCTTGTTCAGGGCAGAGTTCGGTTTCTTTCTGTGAAAGAAAGAAAGAAAAGTAAAATAGAGTATCTTCCATAACTGACTTTGTTCACTGGCTGTTAAATGGCATTGAAACCAGCGGTTAATGACGGAAAACTGAAAAATTATTATACACATAGTGCAGTATGTATGTGGCCTAACAGTCTCCATACAGATGAATGCGGGTCACTTCCCAGGTCTGATAACAAGCCTTCCTTTTGTTGAAGAGTCGTTTGCTGCCTTGTCAGGGTTGTGCTTCAATTTGAAAGTGATTCGAGGTTTCTTCACAGTAACTGGTATAGAAGCACCTTTAATAATGTGAAGAAATTATATGGTAGATAGCTGTGGTAGTAGCGGAGGTTTTGAATTGCCCGCCCATCTTGTTAGGTAAATAGCACACAAAGTGAAAGAAAACTAAATATATTCTTTCACATTTTACTCGTCCCTACCTGATAGCTCAGCACTGTTTCTTCGACCTCAGGTGATATAGAATGTTCTGCGACTATTGTCCTATCCTTTTCTTGATTTGCCGTTGAACCCAATTCGCTATTACGATTGTCATCATTTTCGTGTTCCAAGCTTGAGAATGTTGGTACGTTCGTGACTTCTCTGAAAATATCACAGCGTTCTACGGGAAAAGGTGCCTCATGTGGTTCTGACCCTGTGATATGGACAATAAACTACTATGTTATAAGTACTTAATAATCTAGTTTGTTATACCTCACAACTCAAATACGTTTTCCGATTGGAGGAAAACATATCACGTGTCGTGAGTCAAAACTCACAAACTCCCTAGGGCGAAAAAGAAACTCACTCCCCAGCGAAACAACAACATGAACATTCGACTCGCACGTTTTCAGGTCGTGCTCCTTGAAACCGCGGCAAATTTGTGAGCCAGCTGGAGTAAAGCAAACGATTTCTTCTCAGTTTTTTTCTACTTTTAAGTTGGGAGGTATAACAAAACACTTAATGACTGGTCCCGCGGGAAACTGAGTTTTGTTTCCCCTCGACCTCAATGTTCCCCTCGGCGAACATTGAGGGTCTCGAGGAAACAAAACTCACTGTTTCCCCTGGGGCCAGTCATTAAGTGCTTAATATCATCCTCTTCTCTTACTTTTGGGAAATGCGGTAATGAAGAACCACTTGAAAACCACTTAGAAACCAAAGGGTGACTGTCACTGTAAATATCACAAGTTTAAGAATAGCCATATTTTTTTTGTAACATACCGTGATTACCGGTCTCTGGATTTTTGACAGCTTGGAATCTTCGGCTTGATGGTGATGCAGGTTGTGTTACCTGTTCGTTCTCTTCTGCCATGTATTTGACACACTGCGCATCTGTCGCGACTTCATCTCCCTCCCCACCGCTATCTTTGTCGTCACCTTTTCTTTCTGGAAATAAATGAATAAATTACGATGGTTAGGGAGGAGGCCACATTCGGCCTTAGCTGGTTTTCATGCAGGTCCTCTATCCTGGTCGAATTGGAATTTGGAGATGTTTTTGTGGAGGGGAGAAAACCGGTGAACCCGGAGAGCTGTTCTCCTCTTTTATATTTAACTAAAAGAGAACCATACTTCAGCGATCAGCCAGCCCGACAAATAGACAAACAGAAAGACAGACAGACAGACAGACAGACAGACAGAGTCGGTGGGGGAATTCTGATTTAGGCTTATCACTAGAGAATGTAATATAATTCTCACCTCTGACCCGAGCAAGCATTTCTCTCGTGAGGGCTTGACATCGCTTTGACCAGGCGAAGGAATTCGCGCAACACACCTTTAATCTCTGTGCATCATGTAGCCTGTCTAACCTGGGTTTTTCCTTGACGGCTTGAATTGCTTTAGCCCAGTCTTTGGCGTCTGCTGAATCCACAACACACGATGAAGCCAAGGGATTTTTCATGTTCGCGAGAGCTTTTGCAAATCCCGAGTTACCGCTTACTAGAATAGGTAGACCGGCAGATAAGGCCTCAAGAGCAGTCAGACCAAAGCCTTCCGTCCTTGATGGCATAATGGCAAGATCCACCTGACATAGCAACTTAGCTAGCTCTGCCCTGCTTTCGATAAATCCACGAACGGATAGTTGACGAGGAGAAATGCCCTGCTGAAGTAACTTCTCTGCCACTTCTTCTTCACTCCCACTTGGTGCACCAACAGAATAGAGATGGTACCCTTGGTCCTTCAGCTCTGCAATCGCTTTCGCAGCTATATCAAATCCTTTCAGCTCGAAATCGTCCGCGTCACCACGACCAAACACCAAGACGTTAAATTTTTCTCTGTCGTCTTTAGCCTGCTTGCATTCTCTAAATTCGTGGAAGATGCTGGGATCTGGAATGATTTCAAAGACCTTCTTGTTGGGAGAAGGACGCAAATACGTCTTGTACAGCTCCGTTAACTTTGGCCCAACTGCAACCACCATGTCAGCACGGTCAGCCAGTTTTACCTCCGTATGGTGTTTCTGCTCCCCTTTCGAGATATTGAAAGAGTAATTCTTGTACATGGCGAGTTCCTCGGGAGCAGTATGCTCGACTTGAACCCAAACACATTTTGGACAGAATCTTTGGATCAGCTGGGCCTGTTTCCCGAGTCTCGCCCCATGCCCAACCACAATGTCGATCTCTGGTAATTCTTCTGGTGGAGAGGAAAGCCGATCAAGGTCTTCATAGCCAGGTAGTTCTTTTGCTTTTATAAGAGTGATACCATTGCTTGATGCAATTCGCTTTTCTTCTTCACTGCACTTTGTAACGTAGAAACTGACCTCCAGGTTGGGGTTTCTCGCCAGCTCTATTGCCAGTTGCCTGTTAAGGGTTCGTAAACCACCTTTCCCAGATCCCCATTCTCCGGCTAAAAGCAAAACCTGTTTTGTTTTGGTTGAAGGACTTGACACTTTCAGGAAATGCTGAGGCGAAGACCCCAGCGTTGATCGGCCAACTGAAAGTATAAAACAAGAAAACAGACTGTTAGGACGAGACTAACCCCACAGGGATGCACTTATTTAAGCTTATTTAAAATTAGTGCAGTAAAGCATAGCATTATCAGCTCGAAGTGTTTGCCAAGGGACAATAACAATCATAACAGACCACTTACCAATTTCATCCGGAGTGTTGTTGTTGTTCACGGCCTGAAAAAAAGATGACGATCAGTTTGACGTAATTACAAACATGTACTGATATTGCTTGTAAGGTACCCTGGGTAAGACGCTACATTGCTGGTCTTGATTTCAATGGCCTACACTGATTGTGGAGACAGACTAAGGAAACACTGTTCGATAGCGGGAGAGCACGAACGTTCCTGGTATCGCGAACTGTAATCTAATCTCCTGGTTTACATGGGTTGGATGGGTGAGCTGAAAGCTCATAAATGGTCCAAAGCGACAAGCCGACGTCTGATCTCACACTCAAAGATATGTATACGAGACCACTGTGATAAAATTATTTCGTTGTATAAGCACCATCATTCAGCATACAACTAATTGGCAATAGTTGACCCGAAACGTACCAGATGAAGTCAATTAAATTTTGCCGTTTGTCATGCCGTTCACGATGTCATAATTGCTATTCCAGTTATGAGCTATACAACGAAAGCCAGGAACACTCTCCTCACCTGAACCCAAAGATCGAAGTTTTCGTCAAGCAAGAAGGATTCATCGCCTGTGGCATCTGGACAGTAGAACTTGCGGCTTTTTAAAGGAATATAGTGAGCACAGTCGTCATGCAAACATCCCTTTGTGTCGTGCCAGATACAGTTGCCAGTGGTGGAGTCTACCTTTCCAGGACACAATCTGCATTGAACACACAAATCCCATGACACTGAATGCAACCAGTGGCACTCTCCGCGCATTGTCTCCAAACTCCTTTCCAAGCAACTCGAAAAAATGAATATTCCGTGAATTCTAAATATAGCAGAATCGACAAGTCTGGATGGTGGTACTGGGAGCTCAGTTATCAATAAATGTTTGACGATTTCTCAGCTCAAAGCCCACCTAGATCCTAGACACTTAATAAAGACCGAACGTGCAATGTTTAAGAGGATTTCAAAACATTGAAAACGATTCCATGTTAGCTTTATTGCTGGCCAAAACAGCGGTTTCCAGGCTAACTCCTCCCCCCGCCACCCCCCGAGCTTGAAATACTAAATCAATCTTACCCTTTTTTTCTTCCTCACTAATAAATAGTTTGTTGCTACCACAGAAAATATCAAACCGCAGCATGCGATGGTAACTGGTCTAGAACGTTTGTTAATTCTTCTTACTGATGGATTTACAGTTCTTTTAATGTAAATTCTGATAATTTGATGGTCCATCAAGACAATATCACTTATAATTAGTTGATGATTTTTCTTTATTCTTGTCGCCTGTTTGCTTGATTATGAACTGGTATAGTAATGTGAAATCATGTTTTGATCAATCCTGGAGAAAGAAGGATTGAGGTGCTTACCTGTACACCTCCGAATGGAATCCCGAATCATTGCAGAATGGGTCCAACTTGTCTTGTGACCAGACGAGCAACTTGATCACACTTTTGAAGCAGACCAATCCGAGGAAGTTTTTGCCGTCTAAAACGAAGCGGGCTGCGTTCGCGAAAATTTGCTGCTGTTCGCAAGAACTTTTTGTCGACGCCCACACTCCAAACAACACGACAAGCCTGGAGAACAGCCCAATGGGTACGTACTCGGTCTTGAAAGTGACGTACATTGGTGAAGACGAGGTGTCGACCGCTGTTGGGATTATTTCTTTTCCTGGTCTTGCTGTTAGCATGCAGGGGACGAGGTAGATTTCTTCGTTGTCCATACTTGGACAACGAAAAAGAAGGTTGAATTTCTCCATCAGAAACAGCAATGATTGCTCAACTTGCTCCAAGCCCTGCTCTCTGCAGGCATGGTCAAGAAGCTCTTTTGCCAGAATGCCTTTCTCTTTGAGCTTCTTCCGATGGCTGCGGATGTTAATCTTTTCCTCTCTGCTCGGTACGACAGTTATTATTTTGCAAAGCACGTTTACAAGCCACTGCGGATCCAACACCACCAAGCCATTTGAATCATTTGCATTTTCGTGATAGATTATAGTGCCACGATCGTGAAGAAAGTTCAAAATCGCTTCAACGTCATCCACTTGAATTTTACAAAATTTCTCGACGATTTCTCCTTTAAAGGAAAGTTTAGGGATGTACTTTACTCCACATTGTGCTTCGTGTTGGATCTTGCTCTCTATGTAAAGCCACTGCAAGGGAACTTCCTTTTTGGTGTGCGGCAGCTTATTTGCCACTTCCAATATCTGCCGGCGCAAACGGACAATTCCTGGGTCTTCCTGGCCAAGTGTCTTACCAGCGCGTGTGTTGTCCACAGCAACGCTCCCTGCAATATGCTCACCTAGCAGTCTGTTTTTGCAGAATCTGTCTAACAGGCAATCCATGATTCTGTCGGGGTCTTCCTTGACGCTGTCGGCATGTGTACCCACAAGGATGACTGGTGGTAGAGTCTCACTTTCCGCAGAGTGTTTTAAGGAGTGCACCATGTCCATCCACCTCATGATATGATCTAGATTCGAATCTTCGCTGTCCGGATTCGGTACCGAGGGATTGTCTCCAGTATTCCCTCCTGGCTTATCGAACAAATTCTTTGACAGATCAAATGCCAAGACGTACACAGCTTCCGGGCACATGAAGATGGGATGAATGGCACGATAAACAGCTTGGCCAGCGAAATCCCAAATGACGGGCCATATTCCATCGGAGTCGTTATCTTTGCAATTATCGACCTCGTCATCTCCAAAATTGTCCTCGACTAAACTCGAAATATCGTCTGGAATGGTGTCCACGTCCACCTTTCCATCAACTTGCAATTGTAACGAGGCTGAATGCAATGGGACACAAAGCAAAACTATAAGAATTATATAGAAGAGCGTACAGTTTGCGATGAAATTGCACTGAGCATCTTACGGGAATATGAAAACGAGCTTTTCTTTTCCCAGTCACCATGCACACTAGTGAGTATTTTATTTTCGCAAGAAAATGTTGACATATTGTCAAGATATGGGTCAGAAGCCTATATGTCACTAAGCTTGATCAACTTAATTTGTAATTCGGGGTGTGTTTCTTAAGACTCAAAATATGTTATTTTCAATACCCTTTTTCAGACTGTAAATTAACTATGACAGTTAGTGAATTCATCAGCTCACTAGAAATGGCCTAAATTGGACCAGTGCTTAAAATTTCCCTGACGATTTCGTTACCTGTACAAGGACGTCCAATTCCAGGCCTTAGCGCCTAAAAAGTAGCCTATCTTAGAACAGATGGTCACAGTCTATACACTATCTAAGGCCAAAATGGCTCTAAAGCTATACCCTTTGGCGCCGCGTATACCTATTTACTTATGTAAAGAAGTACAACGAGCACACCTGGTTGTTGATTAGTTTGATTGATTGCTGTTAGCTCCATGTTTGCTTCTCTTGTTGTGTCATCTTGAGATGGCTGATCTGTTGATCCTCTCAACAACTCTCGGTGAAGAATCTCGGCAACCTTCACCTTGTATGCACTCGACTTTCTATGAACTTCTGAATTTCTCCAAGGCTTTTCACTGGCATTTGTGAGGGCTTCGCTCATGAGCACTCCATCTGTACTAGCCTCATCTTCTTGAAACGACTCACCTTTGAGTGCTTTGCCAAGACTGGTCTTCCCAACGCGGTCCTCTCCGATCAACAACACTTTGACCCGCTTGTCGTACGTTTTACCTGACTTCAGAGCTTTTCGATAAGCTGCTAGGGCATTTCCGCCTCTTGCCAGGATATAGGTAGGAATCAAATCTGCAAGGATGGGAGGGAAAGAACTTTATGTTGAGCTCATAACGAAGACTCAGGCTTGAGTGAATGTGTCAATAGCGCACTCTTAAAATGGCCTATTTGTAAATTAAATGTTGCAAACATAACACAACCAACTATGTGGCTAAATGTAATATCTAAAAGAGAAAAAGTTCATTTCGAGAGCATCATATGGGTTATACTTAAGTGTTTTACCTTTTTGAATGAGGCAATATTTCTGCACAAGATCCCTTCTGTGAAAGGAGGTGTGATCCAAAACTGCGGCTAAACCTTTGTAAGTAATGTTCTTACATTTCTCCTGGGTAAGCTCGAGATGCCTGTGAATTAGTGCGCCATCTGTGGTATCCAAACAAGGTCCATGCAGGTCTTCTGGCTCACCATCGCTTAATCCCAGTAACTCGTAAAACTTCCTTAATTCGTCAGGATTATCACTTATGTCCCTGGCTAAGCATTCGATGTCTTCCACGGTCGGTATTCCTTCTTTCAACAGGCAGTCAATATCTATGAATATGAGAAGATGAGCTCTAGTTGTACATACACTATAAAGGCGCACTCCAACCTGGACTATGCAAAATCTTGCACATAGGTATCGATATATAAGTCACATTGATGGATAGATAGAGACAGAGATAGCTGCCTCCTAGTCGGTGATATACTTTTAAAGTGAATGGCCTAAAAGGACCACCCCCCCCCCCCCCCCCCCCCACCTATCTTTCCCTTTATGTCTGTTTTTTGGGGGGGGACACCCGCCCCTTTTTTTTTTTTTTTTTGAAAAAAACTAAATTACACATTTTTAGCGATTG
>Ga0126338_10000985_pt1 | contig 17382 bp, 12 predicted proteins | sample OrbCmetagenome_2_FD_92529 | JGI IMG/M metagenome (GOLD analysis project Ga0126338, IMG submission 92529) | Coral microbial communities from Petempiche,Puerto Morelos, Mexico - Orbicella C C metagenome | ecosystem: Host-associated > Invertebrates > Cnidaria > Coral | place: Petempiche,Puerto... | reverse complement strand
GGTCCATAAACACGCAAAAAAAGAACTTGGCCAATATCCAGCCATCTTGACCTCGCACTTGGTCAATAACCCATACTAACTGGTTTACTTCTACAAATCTAGTTTTGAGAGTTTTAATGTTTAAAGTAAGCAAACGATAAAATTTTGAAAACTGACGTGGTTCTCTATCATGGCGGGCGCCTTAGACCCACGGCTAACTCCCTTAAACCGTCTGAGAATCCGCTGCCTAGACTCACTGCAGAAGCCTAATTCCGAAGGACTTCCGAAGGACTCCCAAAATCGTGATTATCTCCGAAGAGTGTACATTTCCATAGTATTCCAGTTACCCAAACGGTAACACGTTTGGTTATAGTGTCACCGTACTTGCCGATATTTGGGCAGTGAAGAGGTTACATTAGTCTCGATTAGTCAATGCGGCGGCCCTATAACCTGGACATATTTGACTGTTTCTTTTCTAAACCTTGCTGAGCCATCATTGCAAAATCACAACTAGACTAACGCCCACGAAGATTGCGTCAAGCTTCGCGCGCACGCTCGTGTATCGTGCTAGTCCGCTTATCCGCCTGTTCTGCAGGCTAGTCTAGCAGTACCACCGGCTAAGCAATTAACCCAAGGGTAAAAAACTTTTGCGATGGTGATTTCCAAAGGCGTTTTTTTTTTCGTTAAAAGTGCCTCAGAACCAAACAGTGATAGGCTTTATTATGTGCAACAGTAGCCACAAGCCTCAAGCGGCCAGTGTCCCCAAGGATATTGCCGCTTCAGCGGTTCGACCGTATTGATTTTTAGGAATATCAATACTACTTTTGATAGTTTGTGATAAAAGCGGACAGCTGTTAAATTTAATGGTTAACTGCGACAGAAAGTTTTTGTCATTTTCAATGTGACAATATTGAGATTCTTTGCAGTTACGGCGGGTCCTTAGAGACGAGAAAGATAATAATGAAACTGAGTGATTTCATCAGTGGTTAACGAGTTTGACTTTTCAGTGGAATATTTTACACTTTTAACGTTGTTATCGAGCTGACAAAAGACGAGAGAGCATTTGCATGTAAATTATAACCTGAGAATGAAAACCCTTTGGGAGTTTTACCTTCGGTTGCCGGACAGCAGACTTTCTCGTATGTGTGTTTTGTGTATTTTGTCTTTTCCGGCATGTTAAAAGTGATATTAAATGTAGCAAACTACTTTTTGGGAGTTACCCCAGTAACCAAAAAATTTCGTTTACCAAGTGAATAAACAACTGAGATAAAATTACTAGAGGGAACATTTTCCGGCAAAGGGTTTGCGACAAGAAATTTGAAGGAAACATGATCTAGCCGGCATTTTCAGTCTTGTCTGTCGTTGCACTTAAAAAAATGAGTTAAAGAAAACATTACACTGTAAAAGGAGACGGGAAGTGACTGACAGGTTTAAGTGCACTTATTTCATTAAAAATTCAAATTCTGTTTAGATTGATGTCATTCAAACAGAACAAAAGTTTTAAGCCAGCATAAATTATACCGCCCGCAAGCTTCATTGTTTATTGCTGTGAACTCGAACAAACCTGCATTTCAAGCTAGAATTGTTTTGCGAGAGAACTTATCTTTCTGTGTCCTTAACATGACTTTTTTTCTGTGTTTTAGCGTTCAGTGAAAACAACGCTTTAGAACTCTAGCGTCGAGTAACGTCTGCGGCCTAACTCCCTTTGTTAGTTGAGTTTAGTTCAGTGAGAGCTGAAGTCAATGGAGCCTGAATTCACAAGCGGCGAAGAAGACTCTGAAGCAGACGAACTCATTGTCAACCCCGAAGATCATGTTGACGACGAAGGGTTCACACGGCGCGATCACATCAAAATCTGCATCAGTTTTGGCGGCCTGGCAATGTTGCTTCATTCGTTCTTCAGTGTTGTTGTTTCGGGTTCTCAAGACATCTTAGGAGGAACTTACATTCCCACAACAAGCATTCTTGCTTCCCACGTCGCCACCATGGTAATCGTAACTTCATTTCTACCCTGGTACATGCAAAGAATACCTTACTATTGGCGGACACTGATCGTGTTCATCGCTATGGCTTGTGGTACTCTACTGCTCATAACTGTTCATAGCGTTTACGTGAAAATCATCGGCGTCTCTTTGAACGCGCTGGCCCATGGCTTGGGAGAGATCTCTTTTCTTGCTCTGAGCGCCTTTTATGGACGGTTCTCCATCACTTCCTTTGCCGCTGGGAGCGGAGCTGGCATATTGCTTGGACCTATCTACTACACAGGTACAGTAAATTCACTTCAGTCAATCGTGAGAGAGAATAATTCAGCGGGCCTCGGGCTTTCCCATATATCACCTAAATGGTACATAAACTTATTTTAAACATTGAATCAGAAGGAGGATTTTTCCGACATGGTGGAACTTGAAATTTTCACCCTTATTAAACGCAGTTTACACGTAGAAAGTCTGGGATTAAAGCTCAAAGATTGTGAAGAGGTTAGCATCCTTTATCAAGAGGCTACTTATGTAATACTTTATAATTTCAGTTTTATACCATACTGCGTGAATTATGTATGTACGATGAAAGCGAGACCTGTTAACCTTTTTACCGTTGAATATATAGAACCTAGTCAACGACATTACTAATTAACAATCTTCCGAGCGCTGTACGCAAGAAGTTTTACTTCTGAAGCGGAAACATATGGAGATGATTCAGTAATTCTACCTATTTAACCGGGCTATTTCACCGGGTACCGATAGCGAAAAAGTGCTTTGAAGAGTTATCGCGAGAATAGAGAGTAGCTGTTAGAAAGAAACAAAGTCCATTAGCGCTGAGCAAACAAAGGAAAATTAACCGCTTTAAAACAGAACTGACGTAGTTCCTCGACACTTTCTTGACGTTCTCACTTAGTTTGCTGTTAAAGGGGCGCTATCAAGTTAGCGCTATCAAGTTAAAAGAGATTAGGAAAGGCCAACCTTAAAGACAGTAGTTCAATCGGTAGAGACTTATTTTATTATTATTTATATTTCTTCAACTGCAGCCGAACTGATTTAAGTCGCGGCAAAACGTTGTCGTTCTAAGCGTATTTCTTGTGTGAGAGAAAGCACCATCGTGAATACAAAGGCGTCAAAGTCGCCGTGATGAGGTGAAAATTGATTTGAAACCTTAATTAGATTTTCTAGCCTAAAATTCATAACCACATGCATTTTCGCTTCTGAGCAGTGTGTTATCGGCATGGGCTTTTTATTTTGTTTGAAAGCGGAAGCTACACTGATCGTTAGATCAATTCAATTCCTCAACGTGAGGCTACTGGCTTGGATAAAATTCTGATAAACACTAACCAAATTTACACTCAACTGATATGGCTAATAGAGGATATTATGTTATAGCGGTTTAGCTTTTCGCTTAGTTTTTGTCTTTTTTCATATTTTTTTTTTTCAGGAATGACTACATGGGCATGCATCTCTCCTCAGATAACTCTTATAATCATTTCGCCGGCCACACTCCTGATCCTGGTGTTTTACTACATGCTCGACAAGGACCGCATCAAGCCTTATGCTTTACTGGACTCCTACAACAAACTCAAGTCCAGTGACACCGGGAGCTCAGATGACTACTCAAATAAGGACCCTCTGTATTTATCATGGGCTGAAAAGTTTACTGGCGCCTGTCAAATCTTGCCTTACATGATCACACTCTGTACCGCTTATATCACGCAGTACATCACGATCCAAGCGGTGTTCACGACGATAGCATTCGAAGACGCTCCTTTCGCACCAAGAGACCACTTTGTGTATTACGTACTTTTAAACGGCGTTGGCGAATTCATTCTGCGCTCGTATTTAAGCGTAGTCGCTTGGGCTAAGCCCGCGTTCGTCCCTCGCCTTGTTATAAAACGGACATGGATTTTCGCTGTAATCTTGGTGGTCGTCATGAGCTTTTCAATATGCGCTTCCTACTATCGTCTCTTTCAAACCGTGTGGTCGGTGTTGCTTCTTTGTTTCATCATCGGCTCGCTGTCGGGTTTAGTTTTCGCCAACACAGTGTGCGCAGTACCCCTTGTAGTAGAACCGAAATACAAAGAATTTTGCTTGGGTTTGGTAACAATTGGCGAATCAGCTGGAGTTTTAGTCGCTAGTTTTATAGGTCTTGCCGTGGAGCCGGCTTTGAGAAAGCATTGCACTCATGTTGTTAGCAAAACGTCGCTATGTTACACCAGACCCAAAACCTACAAATGGACTTCATCACTTTGTTCCAGAAAGGGTTAATGGTACGGGCGTGCTGTACAGCATCAATGCCGTTTAGAAGGAAGGGGAGAAGCCTATATTCTACTTTTTCAAGGTTACATTACAGGCGTTTCTTCCCAATTCCTGAGAGTCGAACAAGGAAATTTCAAAGGGGCTGGGAACCTGAAGGGGAATAATAACTCTTGTATAAGGACTATAAGGTATGTTTTAGTATGGAAGGGTTGAATTGAAACCCTATTAATCGCGGAAAAAAAGACAAAATTGAAAATAATATATTGGAATATAAAACAATGTATTAATATTTAATGCTGGGTGTCTCGATATGTATCTATGGATCGGGGGATCGGGAATGAACTTATTTAATAAAATATCTGTCTTCAATTTTTGTGCGATTACAGTAGAATAAGGTCAGTTTTAATTTTGTTGGAAACTGGTACTGTCGGCGACAAGCTTCACCGATATTAACAAAAGCGGACCTGGAAGAGCAAGCTCTAGAAACCCTCCAGGGATTAAGCCCGGCATAAAATCCCTGATATTAAAACAGGCAAGAGAGCCTTGCCTTGCCCAGGTTTCTCTTTCTCGTTCGGCTTTCGCCTCGATTATTTAGCTGAAAAACAAGCTAAACAAAACAGCAAAACAAGCTCCGCCACTGCAAACCTCCATGAATGTTAGTATCCGAGTGTGCTAGCACGCGAAAGATAGAAATTACATTGTAAACGAAGATTCTTTCTGTCAAAGAATACAAAACTGGCGCAAATTCAAAGAGCAGACTGCGAATAGGGAAGGCGCTTAGATTAAACTTCCCTTTCTCACCTATGAAAAATTAAGAGATTTGAACTGATCTGAAGCCTGTCTACTTCGTTTCAGAGCATAGGCCACTGACAAAACTCATCCAATTCCCTCCGTCCCTTCGGCCGGATTAAGCATCACTTCTTACTTCACTGGAATAACTGGACTCAAGATAAGAGGTTTTTTCTTATTTTGGTCCAGTCTCCAACATCGTGGGAAGGGCTTGGTTAGGCCGCATTAGATTAAGGAGGGTGGGGCGGGGTGGGGGTGCTGATCAAAGATTGGAGAATGCTTGTTAGAGAACACGCTGGTGAAATACCATTACCAATAGGAAATAGCGATTTTACTCAGTAACCTAGTCCACAGATTGTTTGTCTGGACGTAGTTTATTTAACTTAGTTGCATACTTAGCTATGGTAACAGTGCATCCCATAACCTTGACAAGCTGAGTCTACAGGATGCACCAGAAAGTTTACAGGTTCACCAAGAAAACAACATAACAAAGTGAAAAACATATGAGCATTTGGGAATAAATAAAAGTCTCAGTGGCAAGAAAGCGCATATGCATGCTTATCAATTTGATGATGTGTTTACTGGGTTCACATGTAAAAACGCAGAATGCACAAGCAGACTAGAGTGATCCAATCCTTATTGTAATAAGAGGAAAAAGGGAATCAGTATGTCATACCCAACTGCATGGGGAAGGTACACCACTCCAATATACCATGGGGGCTAAGTATGTGCATTTTTAGATTAATCTTTTTTCAAAACAGAAAATATGCAATGAAGTCATCTGTCTTTTATTTCCTGATCACAAACTGGTTAAAGCAGAATTGATAATTTTTCTTTTATAATCAAAACCAGCTGTAAGAAAGCAGCCCTTTCTGCCCTCAGCCCTTCATTTGAAAGAAAGCTTAACCTGTCTATAACAGTCACATTGTGGTAGGAATATACTGACTTTTGTGAAGGGGTGGCCATGAAGATAGGTTACGGTAGGAGTAAAAGGTATCGTTGCAATGAAAATTCCTGGCTGCTGTAGTGAAATGGCCGCTGGACATTTGGTAACAATATGATGAGCATAAATAACAAAGCAAACAGGGTTACAAGATGACTTTATTTTTACAATTGTAAAATTCCTCTGCTATGAAACATGGCTTATGAAACACGAGTGACTTGCCACACACGGATCAAGTTGTCCGTGTAACCTGCAAACAAAGTCTGGCCATCAGCGGACCAGGCGAGGGAAATACACTGAGCTGGTGGTGCTTTGCCTCCCATGTTGATCACATCTGGTCGCAGCTCATCCACGATTGACTTGGCCTCCAGATCCTAAAGAACAAATAAGAACTGAAATAAAAACTGTCTTGAAAGTACACTATAGTGACTTGTCCTCACTAATGACACATCAATATGACACAGGCCAGCACTCAAACACAGACTGCTTGATTCAGATTCTGAAGCCCTAGTCAGAAGGCCACTGTACCACCCAAGTCATTTGGACAGGACTCTCTGATTGTACATCTACACATACATGCGAACATGTAAGTACAGATCTACATGTGCACAAGCACCCTTGCTCAATATAAGATGGTTGACAGATTTCAAAAGCTATGACCTTCCTTACTGAGCAGTCCATAACCAAACTACCGCAAGTTCTCATTTCCACAAAGGTTTTCAACTTACCCAAACCTTGATGCTAGGTCCTACTGCGGCACACAGCCAGTATCTGTTTGGACTGAAACACAAGGCATTCAGGATATCACCTCCATCAAGGGTGTACAAGTGTTTTCCTTCGTTCAAGTCCCACAGCATGGCCATACCATCCTTTCCACCAGAAGCACACAAAGAACCATCTGGCGACACAGTCACACAGTTCAGATACCCTGTGTGTCCAAAGTGGTTGGTCTTCAGACGACAATTTGTCAGGTTCCAAACCTACATATGATGAACAATAGAGCTGTACCTTAATAGCTGCCATAACACTTTTTTGTGTGGCCATTTAACTCAGTAGGACTGCAAAATGAAGAAATACCTTGACAATTTTGTCCCAGCCAGCAGACACAATGATTGGATTACTTGAGTTTGGTGAAAACCGTACACAGGAGACCCATTCAGTATGTCCCTCGTCCTGTTTGAACAAATGCAAATTAAAAACATCTATTTTTGAGGGTGAAACCCTAGCACATTTTTGGCGGTCAAAGCTATCGATGGATCAAATTATACACCCACTTTTGTTGCAAATAGTTTAAATTTTGGAGCACTTGTATGACTCCAAATGTGAAAGATGAGTTCATCATTTGGGCAGCCATTTTATTCACAATGGTTGGGCAAATGTTCTCCCTCTAGAAGGGTGCACTATCCCATAGAATTAATGTTTTAGACCCACTGACTGAGCAAGTGAGTGAATTTTTCCCCAACTAACTGCCATACATGTAACTTGCTCATAGCTATGCATTCATGAGTTAAAAAATGGTGTTGCAGTCACTGGGAAAATGTATAACAGGTTTGAACTATATTAATTGTGTAGTGCACAGGGGAGACCTAGAATAGCTTGTAAAACTAGTTATTACCAGCTGGGTTAATTGTCAAGAAAACCAAGATGTGGACACCCTAGGCTGAAAACACATCCAAGAAAAGCTATTGTAGTTCAAATAAGAACCTCATGATTAAATATTGCATGTACATCTCTCTTGTCAACCTGATGTTATACCAACCTGAATAGTATACTTGCATTGCCCCAGGGTGTTCCACAACTTGATGGTATTATCTCGTGATCCAGAGACAATCTGACGATTGTCAGCAGAAAATGCAACACTCAGAACATCTTTGGTGTGACCAACAAATTGGCGGGTTGTGGTACCGCTGTTAAGAACCCATAAAAATGCACAAAAAATAAGATCACTGGATCATATAACATTTAAATTTATTTCAAACATAAAGATGACATCTGTGGTCCATAACAATTATTATCATACACCATAATCAAGTTTTAGGTTGCCATAATTCAAATGCAAGCTGCAGACCAGTGTTTTATACACTTCTTTAAGTGCCTATGAAGTAAAATATAATTACTGCTTATTTGAAAGGCTTTTTAAAGTAAAGAACAATGGCGTTTTCTTTTTTTGGAGTATCTTTTTTTGTTTTAGAGATATTGATGTTTTTGTATTATGCAAATGAGGAAAGTGATGACGTCATAGGTGGTTCCTCTAAAACAGCACAACACTCAATCGAGAATAACTCTAGAAATATTAAATCAGTGTACTTCAACCTTGGCATCAGAAATGCACATCACAAAAGAAACAGAATGATGCCTACTATGTTGTTGCCATGGCAACACTCTTGGCTCCAGTCTCTTTCTGTGAAAAACCAAATATCCTCATTTGCAACCTTTTAAAGTGGGACAGAGGGTCTTGCTGGGAACACACATGGTTCCCATATTGTCTTAACTCTCCCCATTAGATTGGTGGGAGTGGATGATCCTTGTTTGAGATAAAATCTGGGAATTTTAGTCTTAATTAAGACAGAACCAGCAGCATAACTGTTGTCATGGCAATGGCAATGGCAATGGCAATGGCAATGGCACGACAATTCTGTTTCTGTCTAGTGCCAAGTTTAAAGAACACTGCTTTAATATTTCTAGAGTTATTCTCAATTGAGTGTTGTGCTGTTTTAGTGGAACCACCTATGACGTCATCACTTTCCTTACAAAAACGTAAATATCTCTGAAATGAAAAAAGATATTCTAAAAAGGAAACGCCATTCTTCTTAACTTTGAAAAGCCTTTCAAATAAGCAGTACTTCATAGGCACTTAAAGCTTTCTGAACTAACTGGAATGTTTTACAACAGTTTCAAACATGGCTTTTGTTTTGAATATTTACTAAAAGCATCGAGATTCAATGCATGCAGAACAATAAAAGATGGATTTCAATATCTCATTCTTTGATAAGGACTTAAATGCCAGCTTTTAGCCAATTAAAATACACACCAACTCTCATTCAATCTCCTTCCCAGAGGCTGTGATTCTTTTGCTTAACACCAAATAATCCATTCCTCTTTGGGAAATTGGAATGCAAACCATTATTAGTCGCAGCAGTTACTCTCTCTACACTGTCAGAAACCATTATTGAGCTTCAATGCATGATTACAATCAAACCAGACCCAAGATTTTCAGGTTCCTTTTTTTTTTAAATTTGCCCAGAGCATTGGGCTTTTGGTCACTGCTGACCAAAAACAAAAACATGTGGACTCAAGGGATAAGGTTGGTCTATATTTAAAAATAACAAAAAACAAAATCAAACATAATTGGACTAGTGAACTAAAAAGAGCACAACTTACAAATTAAGATCCCATAATCTGAGTGTCTTGTCCCAAGAGCCAGAAAGTGCAAACTGGCCATCAGATGACATAACCACATCAGAAATAAAGTGATTGTGACCTTTTAGGGATTTTGAAGCCACACCATAGTTGGTTTCTTCACGGGTCAGATCCCAGACAATAAGAGATTTATCTAAAGGAGGAAAAAACTGTTTAGCAAAAGTTACTCAAGAGTACATGTTATTTGAGTTCTGCCATAATAGCAGTTTCCTTCACTGAGACCTGAGAACAAATATTCCTAAAGTGGATTCTATGGATTTCTCCCTGAGAGGGTAACAAAATTAACAGTCATTTGCAAGGGAAGGTTGGAAAAATATCAAACAATGCTTGACATTGTTTGATAAAGATTGTGTTTTGCAGACGTGGTCACAAGATGACTTCAAAAATATAGTTATTAATTTCCACACGATGATTGCCTTTGAAGTGAGTGGCCAAACGGTTAAAACATGTTCGATCAAACAAAGATCAAACAATGGATACAAGCCACTGAGCAAGCGTGGTACGCATGAGCGCGCCAAACATGTTTGACATGGCTGTCCAAACGAACAAAACATCGCCCATCAAAAACGAGAACAAAAGAAATGTTTTAAGCTGTTTGAGCGAGTGTTTGATGGCCTTCAAATTTTATCAAACACGACCAAACACGATCAAACATGATCAGACAGCACCAAACAAGGTGGCCAAACGGTAAAATGTTTGGTCACCAAACAATGTTTGATGGTGTTTGGTCGCCAAACATTTCCCGTTTGGACAGGCCTTAAACTCCACTGTACAGCAGCATGCTAAAATTTGAAGCTGGTTTTGTTGCCAAAATTCTATTGCTAAGTGCTCTTAACTTCCATAGTAAATAAAAGTTTAAAACTTTTGTTTTCTTTAAATTGTGTTTTGAAACATCCTAACAATTTAACAAAAATTTTAAAATGGACTGGTTTTACTTACAACATGTATCAGTCATTTGAAGCCATTCAGTTCAGCTTGACTATAATTTGTTTCCTGAGCCCACCAAACACACAGCAGAGATCTAATAAATATCTATCTAACCTTGTCTATTTGATCCTCATTTTGTTCCTTTTCAATTCATGGCCCATGCACTTCACACCTGGGCCATAAATTGAAATGGAAACAAAATTAGTCTGTAACTTTCAGTACGGGACCTCAAACTCGGTTGGTTAGAGGTATGCACAGTTGGATCACCATAATGTAGGAATCATGATTAAATTATTATTATCAAATATGCTCCTTTCATTCTTGAAGTTGGACTGGAACTAACTTGCAGTAAAGGGTTATTGCCATGGAATATTATAAATTGAAACAGCTTCGTATCATTTGCATTTGGAAAGATTCTCTTGCATTCTGCTGCAAGATAGGTCCAGTTCAACATAAGAATACAAATTAAAAATGGTCTAATCTCACTTATAACAAAAAAAAGGCCAAGTGTCCCTCTGTTTATCCAACTACATGGTGTATTTCCCCAGTAATAAGTCTTGTTTGATATAGTTAGAATAATACTACATGAACCCGTTTGACTACAAAGATAAAGCTTGTATTACTTTCTGAGGTATTCAACGGCAATTTTACTTACGGTAGTTCTGATGCACAAAAGAAATGAACTGTGGTAATTCTAATAATAACTATTTCGATTCGTCTCATAAATATGAAAATGACGACTTCTGGATAGAGGCAAGTTCAAGTTAAGAAATTCAAGTAACAGAAAGATATTTTATTTCCTTTCGATCATTGTGGGGTTATAAATGAACACTACATGAAACACCAACAAACTAAACAGATTCACTGAATCACATATATACCTCGAGAACCGGACAAAATCTTGTCTGGACTTTGAGGATTGGTGGCAATTTGTGTTACCCAGCCATTATGCCCCTTTAATGTTCCTTTCAGAGTCAATCCTTCAGACATGATGTATCGATTTTCTCAACGATTTCGGCGGATTGCACACCGAGTTACACCGCGATGGCGATCGATGAGAGGAAAGAGAGAGAGGAAGAGCGACAGACATGATTTTAGAACTGGGAACGAAATTACGAATTATTTGGGGGAGGGGAGGTAGGAATTACTGTGCTACATGAAATCGAGGCGCTCACACATGTCCGAAGTGACGTGGCGGCCGCCATATTGTTTTCTGCGGTAGAATTTTATACTTTTTCTACCGATTTTCTTTGCATATTGGTGGTCCTAGTGAGAGTGTTATTACTTTTGATTCGCTAATCAGTACTTGGTACCTTCTTGTATATTTCTGAGGGGTTTTAGTCGCCATGCTCACGAAATTTGAAACAAAATCAGCCAGAGTGAAAGGTAAGGGGAAAGAACCATGGTCCTTTTTAATCCGTTCCATGCATGCTTTCACAATGGAGCTTCATTCAAAATAATAGTTTCTACTGTTGTGATCGTTCTTCTGTGATTCCTTTTCATCGCTATCAACAAGATAATTTCACAGAAGCCAAGTACGCCGAGCTATGTCCCTCTTATGTTCACTTTTACCTTGGTGGAGAGACCTTTAGGGTGCAAGAATTTGAACTCTCTATTGTACATGTGTTTATATATAAGCTTGATAGGTTGTATCATGCTATTTTCTAATGATATCACTTTAGTAGTGTTTTCTTTAGGATGGAGCAATATAAAAACACGGATAGTGTTATTAAAGGCGAAGGTTTTCTCCCACAGCAAGTTATAAGCTTATCCTTGTAGATTCAACACTGAAAATTAAAGACTTCTTTTATTACATGTACACGAATAAAATAATAATTTTATTAATTTTAATTTTATGCACTGTGGTTGATTTTATCAAATCAGTTTATTCAGTTGAGCTGTCTCAAAACCCACATTACGTACAGGAGATTGTTTTCACTTTTGTTCACAAAGGTTTAGATGAGCTGAGATTTTTTACTGGTATTGTAACAAGTAGACTATTTCAGAGCTTTTGCAGTACATGTTCAGGACATCTCTTTCTGGGTGCTTCTGCCAACTGGTTACTTCCTGAATAAAATGGCTAAATTAGCATCCCCTTGTTCCACTTACATGCATTGTTTTAAACCATGAATGGGGAGTTGCTCTGTGTGGTTTTGTGAACTTTTTTTCTTCTTTGTTGTTTCAGGCATTGCCTTTCACCCCAACAGGCCATGGGTTCTTGCAAGTCTGCACAATGGTGTTATTCAGTTGTGGGATTACCGCATGTGCACACTGCTGGAGAGATTTGATGAACATGACGGTGAGTGTGTTGGAGCAGCTTCCCTGTCTTATACTGATAGAGAGCATAAGACACGGAAGTGCGAAGAGATGAATTTTTTGTTCTTTATTTTAAAAATAATATTTTGCTCACTGGCTGCATTTGTTCATTAAAGTATTGTTTTTAACATGAGAAAATAGGATACATATCTCCAAGCCATCATGCAATTTTCTTTTTATTAATGCACAAACATGCACGAGAAAGTGATTGACCATATTGTCAATATCTTCACTAGTGAGGATATGGATATATGCCAATCTGGTCCTGGATGTAGTTTTGCATGAGTGGTATATTTTCCAGTAAAACCAGGGTCCAAAATTAACCTTTTCCTAAGGGAGCCAACTGGCGACTAACCTGAAAGTTTTAGGTTTTAAAATTCTGATCGCCAACACTTAATATTTGGTCGCATTGGCGACCAGTCAGTCGCAATTTCGGACCCTGAAAACACTTATGTCTATGTGACTTACATTGTATTATGCCATTCACAGAATAAGAATTAATTAGTAAACTCAGTTAATACATGTAGTATAGTAAGCCTTGTTAACACTCATTGACTGAATGGTGATGTATCCACTGGATGCAGTTGTCCATCCTTTGAAAAATAAAGAAGGGACTGTTGGAAGTGATACGATTTTAATTATAATGATCTCACACTCAAGTTCACCTGATATCAAACATGTCTTTTCTAGGTCCTGTGAGAGGTATCAACTTCCATGCCAACCAGCCCCTTTTTGTTTCTGGAGGAGATGATTACAAAATTAAGGTTGGTCCTTTGTTATGCCCAACATTTATATGAGTGTATAGCATTTGCTCTTTGTATTTAGTTAAACAGCGTGTGTAACTAACTAGGAAAACTTTTGTATTTTGGTAGATCTGGAATTACAAACAGAAGAAATGTCTTTTCACTCTGTTGGGCCATCTCGATTACATCAGAACTACTTTCTATCACCAAGTAAGTGGTGCATGTGTATGCATTTATTAAGGCATTTTCAAGCTTCTCTGACTTGAACCTGTCTTGTGCAGTAACCACATGTACATAACATTTCATTCACAGGAGTATCCATGGATAATTAGTGCCTCTGATGATCAAACAATCCGCATCTGGAACTGGCAGTCACGAACCTGCATCTGGTGAGTCATCCACTGTACATAGGATATACATGTATCAAGAAGGGTGTGTTATATTTAATGCATTCTTGTCTGGCAAGTCTTTGAATAAATTATCATCATCATCATTATTATCATCAGTACTTTGGAATTTGAGTCTTTGGACTTAAACTGGGCTATAGGGCATCAGCAAAGTTTCTCCATTCCTATCAGTCCTTTGCAAGCTGCGAGGCTAGCTCCCAGTTGAGGTGTAGAGCCTGAAGTTCTGCCTCTACAGTCCTCCTCCAGGTGGATTTGTTAGAGCCTCTTTTCTTCTTTCCCCCTGGTGTTCATCTGAGAGTGACTTTAGAAATGGTTCAATGGTTTCTCTGGAGCACATGAGTGATTCAACACCATCCTCTTACAAGAACAATCCTGCAAGAGAGAAATAATAAACAACGTAATTTTAGTTATATCAAGTAGTACATGTATGTCCGACTTGTTTACCATTTTGACCAGGCACTGTAAAACATAAATGCGTTATGCAATAGAGTTTATTTCCACCTGATAATGTTTTTTTTTTTTGGTGCATCTTGTCTAGTGTTTTGACAGGGCATAATCATTATGTGATGTGTGCACAGTTTCACCCTACTGAAGACTTGGTTGTCTCGGCCTCTCTTGACCAGACAGTTAGAGTATGGGATATTTCAGGTAACTGTGTTACTATTTTATAGTAGTTATTGTTTGGTGTGTATCATATAGTAACTGTGTACACTTGTAAATTGGATTCAACAGTGATAGACAATGTCACACACTGAAAGTTTGACCAGAAAGAAGTGGGTGCTTGCATTGTCATTCCATTAGCTTAGCCTCTTTTAGTTCAAAAATTTTCTGGTACAGATTTTACAGTGTCGAGGAAAAGGTTGTTGTTATTCATCGTGGTAGATGCAATAATAAAGTGCGTTATCGTTTGTCTCACTTTGTAGTCACTTGAGATGTAGATCGCGACGTTTCAACTGCTTACTGCTAGTCTTCTTCAGGCGATAAGGTCGACTGTTTGCACGGTGTCATTTATATCACAAAGGTCGGCTGTGATTGGTGCATTTCGATCCTCCTATTGTTCCATTGTTTTAGCAAGTAGCTGTTCTCTCAGTGGTCCCTCGGGGAACAGCTACTCAACGGAACAATGGAACAATAGGAGGATCGCAATGTACCAATCACAACCGACCTTTGTGATATAAATGACACCGTGCAATTAGTTGACCTTATCACCTGAAGAAGACTAGCAGTAAGCAGTCGAAACGTCGCAATCTACATCTCAAGTGACTACATCGTGAGACAAACGATAACACACATTATTATTAGATTTTACAGTGTCAATACAAAAACAATAAGTATGAAATTTTTAAATAATAACGCTTGTTCTATTCCCTAACACACATTTCTATTTAATTATGCTTAGAGTGAGTGAATTTTTAAATCTGACAGGTCTCAGGAAGAAAACTGTTGCACCTGGTGCGGGTGGCTTAGAGGAACACCTGAAGACACCTGGCCACACTGACCTCTTTGGTCAGTCAGATGCGATTGTGAAGCATGTTTTGGAGGTGAAATATTAACAATCCAATCTGAAAATGCTACTTATGTTAATATGACCACAATAAATTTGTTTAACTCAAATTTTGCAGTGCATGTATACAAGGAAAAAGCAACCAGCTTCAAAATTTTGCTAGACAAAATTGCCAGTCACTGACTTAGTTTAAAACCCCATAAAGCATGCATGGACATGTACATGTAGCTCATTTAATGAAGCTAAACAAATGCGCAGAATTGATATGTTGATGTTGCTTAGAGGTAAACAATGACAACTGCTTTCTTATGATGTCAGGGTCATGACCGTGGTGTGAACTGGGTTGCTTTCCATCCTACCATGCCACTCATTGTATCCGGCGCTGATGACAGACAAGTCAAGTTGTGGAGAATGAATGGTAATACTTGTGATCTTGATACACATTTGAGAAACAACAATTCTAAGCAATATTACTGGTTCTGAAAATAATAATTCTTCTATTGGAAACATCTGAAGTGATGTGTTAAGTCTGGCAATAATTTTTATTTTTCTTACCATTTCCAGACTCCAAGGCTTGGGAAGTGGACACATGTCGTGGACACTATAATAATGTATCCTGTGTTATGTTCCACCCTAGACAAGAGCTCATTTTAAGTAAGTGTGCTTGATGGTTTTACTTCAGTAGAAACAGCTTTCAACAACTTTCAGTTGACAAATGTATCTGCTAAAGGAAGGTACAAAAACAAAGTATCTCACAAAGAAATGGCTGGAGACATTAGTTCTCTGGCCTCCATGTGCCAGGAAAGGTGGATACTTTTAAAGCACTTTTCTGAAGGCTGCACAAGAAAGTAGTTATGAGTGAGTCACTTCTGACTCTTCAAAGAACCCGGAAAAACAGATGCACATTGTCACAGCCATGTTACTGGATTTTGTGAACTGTCAGATTTTGCATATATGGTGAAATCCTCGATTTTTTGAAACTACCATTTCTTGAAACCAGTTACTGTTTCCCTCTACTCATTCCAACACTAATTTTACCACCCAATTTCTCAAATTACCCATTTTTTCAAACCAACTGTGGTTTCTCTTGGAGGTTTGAAAAATCAGGATTCCTTTGTATCTGAGAGAAGTATCAGAATAGTACTATTTGAAAGAGCACCAAGAATAATAATTATTAGTATCACCCAACTAGTGGACTAATGCAAATCCTGCATTTTGATTGGCTACGCTACTAGGGGACTATTAGTAATAGTCCTTGAGTAGCGAAATTGGCGCCATCGAGCGTGACGCTTTCTTTCGTTTTATTCCCAAATAAATATTTCTTCAACTTGCATTTGCTAACTTTATTATTACCTTTTCTGTCAGACTAGCTGGGTGATACTAAAACAATTAGACCCTTCGCCCTTAAGGGCCACGGGTCTAATTGTTAATGAGCCATCAATGATGAAGAACAGAGTGTTTTGCATTTTCAGTCAGCACAACCAGCACACTACCCAGTGCAACTGCACTAAAGAACAAAAAATGATAGACATGCATGTACATGTATTCATCCTATCTGAAGTATCTTACAATTTGCTTGTGCCATTTACAGGTAATTCCGAAGACAAGAGTATCAGAGTCTGGGACATGTCAAAGAGGTGAGAGCATCATGTTGCCTGTGTGTCACATGAATCGTGCAAAATGATATGATTTTTTTAATAAAGCTGATGAGCAGCTCACAGGGACTCTGTAACCACTTTATTCTATTCTAGATAATACCAAATGAGTCTGTTACATGGCTAAAAGGTTGAATTTGGCTTCTTTAATTCTTACTTACTTTCAGAACGGGAGTCCAAACCTTCAGGAGGGAACATGACAGGTTCTGGGTAGCAGCTGCTCATCCCACACTCAACCTATTCGCTGCTGGTAGGCTGCATGCACTTTTACATCCTGTTTGAGTACAAAACATCATCAAACTTTGTATACTGGCAACAGTCCTGGACAAGTCAACTACCGTATTTTCCCGTGTATAAGTCGACCTTTCAAGACCTAAAAATCAGTCCAAAAATTCGCCCTCGACTTATACATGGGTCAAAACTTGAGATCCAAGCGCCAGTCAAACAATTAGCATAAT
>Ga0126338_10000984_pt1 | contig 17383 bp, 7 predicted proteins | sample OrbCmetagenome_2_FD_92529 | JGI IMG/M metagenome (GOLD analysis project Ga0126338, IMG submission 92529) | Coral microbial communities from Petempiche,Puerto Morelos, Mexico - Orbicella C C metagenome | ecosystem: Host-associated > Invertebrates > Cnidaria > Coral | place: Petempiche,Puerto... | reverse complement strand
CCCCCCCCCCCCCCCCTCCCCCACCTTCTCTCTCTCCTCAGGCCAAAACGTTGCCACGTTATGCACGTTGCTGCAATCACTACGGCGGAGGTTTTTTGAAAACGCAGCTTTATTTCTACGGTTAGGCCTAAAGGCCTATCGTCCACCCTAATCGAAGCTTTTCGAAAACGCTCTTCAAACCGGGGGAATCTGAAAACTCCAGCTTTTCCTTTTCGTGTGGGAAACATTTTGAAAACGGAGCTTTACAAATACGATGGCTTAGGATTATCACGTGATTTCCATGACCGAGTTTTTCCCAAGCACAGATCCAAAATGGCTGGGGGGTGATTGTTGCGTTTTTGAAACTCCTCCGGCGCAGTGTGGACGGAAAACATTTGATGTGCTTTCATAGTGTAACCTCCGTTTTCAAATTCCTCCCGCGTATTGTGGACGAGGCCTAACTAAGTAGTGGACTAAGTACAATGTGTTTACCAAATATCTTTGCATCGATCGGGACACGTTGCAAAGCAGGCATTTCAAGACGCTGTTGAGCAAATCGTGGAACTCTTGTGGCAACTAAATCGTAAGACCGTAATTCAACTTTAAAGGGCAAGCACCACTTTCTTTTAACAAAGTGTGATTGTTTTTTGTAGGCGATGTGCTTCAGAAAGGAATGACAACTACCAAGACAGCGAATAAAAAAGGACCCTCTCCGAAAGTAGCAGCGATCGTGAAAAAACATCTTGAAATCGAGTACGACTTTTACAATTTTGTGAAAGATAGGTTTCATAGACTAAAGGCTGAACTAGGTTTACGAACTGCAGCTTAGAATTAGTAGCACAGTTGTAAAAAGACATATTTATGATACTATCTGGAAAGTAAGGCGTTACCTATAATATATTATTATATTAAAACATAAATTTGATAAAGTATCATTCATGTAGACCCTAGTTCAGTCCCGCGAATTGTTCTCAGCTGGAAGTAGACGAGCGGAGAAGAGGCGTCAAAGGGACTGGGGTAAATAACGTTACCGCAGGAGCTGGTTACCGTTAAAACCAAATTAATCAAATAATAAAAGAATCAACTAAATATAATTAACAGAAATTATTTATGCATCAGTTATATTTTATATACAGTTTGCTCCCAAGAAACCAGACAAAATTAATTTCTCGCTCCAGCCAAGGTACTATTGAAATTAATTTTAGATGCTGGTGCTGATTCCCATTTGAGCTCATATTTTGATTCTGTTTAGTGATGTCATCGCGCTGTCCATATTAAAAATGTAAAATAATATTAGCCGAATACGTTTATGATGTAGTGTATCTTATGCCCACACCTGGTTGAACACCTTGTCAAAGGTTCAGAAGTCCACAGTTAAACACATTCCTCTGCCACTTCTTCCCGGAGAGGGCACCTTTATTAAGAGTGAAAATTTCTTCATACGCCGGAAAATGTCGTTCACTTGCAGTTACAATTATCCTACAAAAGGGAGGAGGACTGGGTACTAGCTTTGGTCTAGGAACAACCAAGTTTTTACTTTTCCAATGAATTAGGCATTTTGATCAGAAATTATAACACTGCTAATGTGATGAAGCTTGGAGGAATGAGCAATTTCACAGGATAGATGTATTACATTGGAGTTTTGAGGACAGAGATTATCGCAGTTATCTGTAATGTAAAACTTAGCTGTCATATAGGCTTGGGATTGGGATGGGATTAAAACCCACAATCTCTGAAGAAAGTTAGGGTGTTCTTAAATGCAGAAACTGTTTCATCAGTCAAATTCTCATGAAAAGACATGAGGTGTGGGTCTTAAAGGAGCTCACTCACGGTTTGCACATTTTGAAAAGTTTAGCCTAAATTTTTTCAAATTCGTTGTTTGCAATCCATGTCAATCTTCACCATCTTATTCCTTTATGGTTTATTATTGCCTCTTTGACGTTTTTCTATCTTAGTAAACTATTTTCAGGTTTCCTTCCATTAAAGGAGATTTTGTACATGGCCAAAAAAAAGACAAAACACCACGTGACTGGGCTCCTGTAAGCCCCCAGTCCCCCAACCCCCAGGTCAGAATGGTTAAATCCAAGACTTTGCAAGCTGCTAGAGATTATATTTTAAAGCCTTGTAAAAGGAAAACCAAGATTGACCTTAAGACCTTTAGTCTGTGAAAGCCTCTGTTTTTTAGCTCTCATTCCATGTATATGAAAAAAGAACAGAAAAACTGGATACTCTTGCAGGCTGCAAAACCACTCAATTTACTAAATTTTGACTCAATGAAATTTGATAAAATTCTGTAAGATGGCCAATTTACCATCCATCCAGTTCTGCTGTCCCTAAAAAGACCTTTTTGTTGGGCTTGCGGTATTATGTGGTGGGCTTATTTTCCCAAGAAGAGGCTGCTTATAAATCAAAGATGTTAAATTACAGAAAATTAAAAGCAACAATGTGGCATGCCAGCATACTAATCCCATTTCACTGAATATCTTTAAGGTCAATTGTTTCTAAAGCTTTCTTTCGCAAACACTGAATTAATTGAACTAATTTAATCGCAGATCTCATGCTCTTGTTACCAGAAGGAATATGGTTGAGCTTTTAATAGAAGGGAATTTTCAGCAAGAGGAGTTTGTTTGAAAAAATAAACCAAACCTGCATGAAAGACTATGTGGAATGTAAAGCAAGCTCCACTGACAGTTGTGCCAAGTAAACCCTATACCATGCTATAGTGGAGCTTTGACAATGGAAAAAATTATACTATCCTATTAATTTGACAGAGTGAAATCAAATTAAAAAATTCTAAAAAATTCCAGTTAAATCCCCCTATTCATTGAGAAAAATTCCTCATCCATGATTTTTTATCTAGAAACATTTTCTTCTAATTATAATTAACGCTTACTTGGGAAACCTTCTTTTGTATTTTATGTCGTTATATTACGCAAGTAGAAACTAATGGCATAAACTTGACAATTTGTTTCTCTTCAAATTGTTGGTATCCACTTTATTAGCAAGTCCTGCCATGCAGATAGCAGTGTCCTTGTATAAACCTTCTTATCGGAGACAAAATTCCTTTCAGAAATAACTTAGAAGTCCAAATATTTAAACACAATATTCTTGCTTATAAAATAACCCATGCTTCTGATACATCTTACATGTAAATTTATTACGTAACTGACGATGGTCACGTAACATACAATTTTGAGATTTTAGAAACAAGTGCAGTGAAGACTGTGGCCCTTCGTAATATTTTACTGATTAGGGTGGCACATTTGACAAGTGATTAAGGTTGAAACACTCGCGGATTTCCGTCAATTTCGCAGAAATCCGTGAACGTAAGTTCGAAGACTGCACCACCTTGTTGGCCAGAGCCAGCACATATTGCAGTTAGATGTACCCTTCGTGGCGACAGAAGACAATTTCTGGAAAATTCGTCCTTTACATTTTAAGTAGCATGTATGAACTACCCAAAACTCTTCGTCGAAACCAATATTTAAGTTGGGGCGGGGAGGAAAGCACTTGTAGATCGTCACTACTTATACAGCTGCGATGGGGTCAAACAGGTTGAATAAATATGGGAACACTAGACCATATCAACGAGTTCCATCTTTTGTCACATTGTGCTCCTAAATAATAACTCGTTGGCCCTCCCGCTATGCATAATGTTGTTAAAAGCGAAAGTTACGCTTCACGTGCTTTGGCCATCACGTTTTCGAAACTTCTCGAGGATCTTGAACCCGTTTTTGAGGTGAAACAGATGTTATCGCAAAATTAATTAACGCGATAAAAACAAGGTATTCGAAGCGTGCGCGCATTCACGAGTTGGCATATTCAGGCGTTATAAGTCGTCTTCTTCTTTAATTTTGCTCTTTAATTGCGTTAAAAGATCGTGGATTGATTCCATAGCGATATTCTTTGCTTGTTGAAGCCATCGTATTCCAACGGCGTTGATTCGGTTCAGTTCCGCTAAAGTTGCGACGAGTAAGCCTCTTAGCACTATGAACTCGCGACTGTCCTTGCCTCCTGAGAATTGTTTCACTTGGGTTTGTAAGTCTGAAACGCGACCCGATATCGATTGAATCGCAGAAAAAGAGCCAATGCTGTCAAACAGGGCGTCTGTATCAACGTCTGAAGAACTTTCAAACGCCCCAAAGGAGTTTGAACTTGCTCCTGATGACGCACTATTTCCTTCGTTTGAGGTGGCCGTTGACGTTGGTTGTGTCACTTCCGGTAAATCCGAGAATAAAATAACACGTTCTTTTGTGTGGTTCTGTGAGTTTTCCTGCTTCTCCTTCGATGGGAATGCTTCTTGATCTCTCTCGTCTTTAGATAGTTTAAAAAGGTGGGTGACATCACTCGGTTCAGGGCTGAATGCGGTCTCCATATCTTCCTCGCATAGCGAGCACTTACAGTTCAGAGCATGTCCTCTAGAATTGTACTTGCTTTGAACATTTCTTTTCTCTTCAAACTGCTGATACCAAGGCTTATTCCACTCTATTTGCCACGAAGGGATTTCATAATTCGACGAAGTAAACTGTGGAAGTCTGTCTCTATCGCTACCGGACGCCATGTTTTTGAATTTTATAAAATAAAAACACGAAATAAAACGATGTCGTATGCTAACAGACACGTGTATACCCTCGCAGCTCACGCGTATCAAATCTAAATTATTTTCTAGAAGACAAACCGGCGGCAAAGAAACAAATAAACCTTACAAAGGACAATTACAGTTCGAGAACGTTCAGCAATAGTGACCACAGCGGCTCGTGTGTTGTGGCATCCAGCTGGGAACAGATTGGCAGAGAAATATAACTCGGGTAGGGAAAGTAAAAATTGTCAGTTTACTTTCAGGAGTAAATAAACAGCCATTTTCCCCTTAGACATCAAAATAAGACCCTTTTTCTTTTTTAAACTTATATTTTTAGAGCTTTGGGATAGTTTTTCTAGACATAAAGTTATTTAAGGTGCAAATATATTAATCTGTGACCACGGACACGAACCCGTGCACTCCCCGGCTCGTCCAAATAGTTTCTTTTACGGGCGGTTGCATAGCGATTACTGTTTCTAGAACCTTCGATTGACTCTCGGGCAATGAAGACAATTCAGTTGGCGAAGGATTTCGAAACGGCTTAGTGTTCAGACTTTTCCGCTGAGAGTTGCACTTCTGATTAACTGCCATTCAGTTGAAAGAAAAAAGGTGATTTAATTTCCCGGTAGCCTAGTTTAGAGCGAGTAGACGACGTATATGGGGAGAGATTTCTATTCCGTTCTTGGTGTTCCTCGAAATGCCCCGTCCGAAGACATCAAGAAAGCTTACAAAAGGCAAGCTCTTCTATTTCACCCCGACAAGAACAAAAGCCCAGGAGCGGAGGAACAGTTCAAGAAAATATCTGAGGCTTACTCGGTCTTAATAGACCCTGACAAACGACAAATATTCAATGCTTATGGCGAAGAGGGGCTGAAGAACGAAGGCGGCTTTGGTTTTGGTTACTTCCCGGATCCTGTGAACATTTTCCGCGACGTTTTTGGTGACGATCCCGAATTTGCATTCACAGGTTTGTTATTTTTTTTTTGTCGCTTTGCTTATAATTTCCAACCTTCGTTTGCCTTAGATGGCTTTAAGTCGCCCATTTTCCGGGCTTCCAAATGATATCTTCAGGGATGGACCGATTTATAGGCTAACTCGAGTGCTATAAACGTTCACTGAATTCAGCAACTGTTACATTGTACCAAGAGCTTAGCTTAGTTAAGGCTTCACTTTTCTAGTCTCGGTTAGGTCAGATGTACTTTGGGTCTAGTTTAAATCTCTGAATTTGTCCTTCTAATAAATACATATTACAGAAAAGCTCCGTCATGAAACTCTTGAAAGGATATCTGCTGTCCGTTTTTCTAGAAACTTCTATTTTCGATCATGTTTATATTGGATGAGTTTTGAACCAGTAACATTGCGATTTTAAAGCCTGTGGCTAACTTTTATTCATTTAGGTCGTGTCGAGTATTAAAATTTATTGAAATTGAGGGGAAAAAAAATCAGATCCAAGAGTAGGACGAATTGGTCGAATTTTGGCGATCAAAACAAAAGGCTGTTTGGCTTTTCAATGGCCGGCTTTGTAGCTTGCGGATTAGCATTTTAATCTGCATGGAATCGTCACTTTCACGCACTTTCTTGGTTTAACACCGGTATTAAGGTATACTGCCAGGTCATTGTCAAACGAACGTATTACTATTAATTTTCTAACAAAAGAGATCATTGCGAAAAATCGGTGATGTGGAACACTATCCCGTAGTCGTACTCATCTGTTTTGGATTGTTTACTCACAAATATAGTTGCTTTCTTGAAATTTTTGGACGTAGCTAGTAAATTGAACACTTAATTGATTTTGACTATAAATTCATGGCTTCCATCACAAATTTGGTCGCTACACACTTTGCGTGCTTGTCGTTTTTCATGCATATCCAATTTTTCTGGAATTTTCTGTCCGCTAACATGCATTTTTTTGTTTGGCTGTTCGCTTTATTTGTCAAAGGAAAAACAAATCTCTTTGAATTTGGCACTCTTTTAAACTTTTGCCATAATCTAGTTTTGAATTGGTATGCTTCTGAAATCCTGTTTTTTAAATAATTTGTATGATATCTCTCATTTCTACCATAGCTTTGTAATTGTTTCAGTGATACAATCTATGAAGGGGTGTGAAAAAAATAATACACCTTTCAACGATCCCTTGTTACAACCTTCCTCCCTCTCAAAATTTTAGGTTAAAAATTATGATCCACTTGTGAATTATGATAGTTGTTACACCATTTTAGTAAAATGAGAGAAAACATCGAGCAAATTTCAAGTGATTGTCATGAACATTTTGTTATGATAATGAACTGTCAACTGAATAAATAACTTCCTTATTCTGGAACCTTCCATTTTTTCTGGGGCTTAAAGCATGTTTCAGCTTGCACAGGACAATAATTGCACTGCATGCAGTTCAAGTCACTGTTCATTTTTTAGTTCCTGAAAGACATTATAGTCTTCAGGAAAGTGCTTTTTACAGTTAAAACAGTTCAGTCAGTTCAATGAGAGATTGATTCTCTCTGTCCCTTCTGTAGATCCCTGTCGGAATAATAAGATCAGCTAGTGTTACGACAAATCCACTTTGTCCTTGAGTGTTTTTATATTTGCAAATCTTTGTACATGTATGGCATGATGCTGCAAGATGGGTATTTAAACCAATGAATTGTAAGCAATATTATGATTTTAACTAGAACAGTCTTTTTTTGTTTCCATATCTAGTGTTAGAACTTAACTGTTCAATTAATAGTAGTTGCCTTATCTTTGTTTTCCTGCAGCGATAATTTTAGTCCATACTTCCTGTGTTTCATCACTCAGAACCTAAAAGCTGAAAGTCTACAGGCTTTTTCAGTTACTACAGCTTGTAACTTCATAGCACCAATTAATTGATTGTATATTTTTTCTTCAACAGACTTCTTTGACGGCTTTACCTCAGAGTTTGACCGCATGTTTTCTACCTCACGGTTTTCTTCGTGCTCAACTGGCTTCAAACGTTTTGGTGATGATGATTTTGACTTTCCCTCTCCAGATCCATCTAAAAAACAAACTGTACAGGATCCTGCCATCGAGACAAACATCCAAGTGAGTCTCGAAGAACTTGCAATTGGTTGCACAAGAAGACTGAAAATAAGCAGGCAGGTCTTAACCCCAGGTGGAGGGACCTCTCGCGAAGAAAAAATTCTTGCGATAGAAATAAAACCAGGCTGGAAAGCAGGAACGAAAGTAACTTTTGAGCGACATGGTGACCAAAAGCCAGGAGTAATACCTGCGGACCTTATATTTGTTATCGGGGACAAACCACACCAGTACTTTAAAAGAGATGCTGATAACAATCTACTTTATACTACAAAAGTTAGTCTGCGTGATGCCCTCATTGGCTGCATCCTACCTATTCCAACCATTGATGGGAAAGTATTATCTGTACAATTAAATGAAGTCATACAGCCAGGAGCGCAGAAAAGAATTCCTGGTGAAGGTCTTCCTCTGCCAAAATGTCCTGGAAAAAGGGGTGACATGATAGTGACTTTTGATGTAGAAATGCCAACAAATTTGTCAATGGAACAGAGACAGCATCTGGCGAATTTAGTATGATAAGACTTGTAATATGTTAGATGTTATTTGAACAATACTTGAATGATTCCTCAAAGTGGCTGGAGCAACCACTCTATTTTACTCAATATTGAGGATGGTGTGAGAGACAACTCATGAACGGCATTACACTGCACTGTCAAGTTTGTCAAAGTGGTGGTACAGTATACATCTTGTCAGTGTTATATTTTCCAAATGGTATTTTTATGTGCTTCCATGTATTAAAGTGTGACCCTGTGTTCAGTAACAAATTTTACAGTTTCATCTATTTGAGTTTAAAGGTGGAATACATTTATTATTCCATTTTGAACTGTGCTAAAGTTTCTCTTTGTATATACAAAAACTATTGTCTTTTTTCCATGAACAATTTGTCAGTTTTAATTCAACTTGACAACCATGCAGTTTGTTGTAGCTTTTTAATTTGATCAAGTTCTTTACAGAAAGTGTATTTTAACAGTTTTAGTCAAATTTGTGTTTTGTAGCCAGTGGAAGGGATAAATACATATATAAAGAGAGACAGGACATTGAAATTTTAAAGGATAGAAGTTGCGTGATCACAATAATTATTGTTCCTTTGACAAGCAACTCGGCATTTATGCAAAGGCGAAACCGTAATTTATAGAAAGGGTATGATAAGTCGACAAGGCCATTGCTGCTAGCTGCGTTTTGAACACTGATAGGGTCAAGGAATAGGGCTTCACTGTATAGAAATAATATATACATATATTTATCAATATTGATTGATGATTTGTAGAAAATCTGAAAATTAATATTCGTGGGAAAAGCGGGTTGTACAAATATCTTATCCAAAGTAGTTATTAATGTGGCATAGATTGCATATTTGCAAAATGCCAATAGGTATTGCTGTATAGTAAAGTGTGTGAAAATGGAATTTCTAGTGCAATATTTTGCATCACAACTCCTCTCATTATTACTAGATCAATCTGACATCCATAACAGGGTTTGCGCTTTCCTGAATTCCTGGGAAACTGCTGAGATTTTATAGTTATTATAAAATAGCAAATGAAATTGCTATCATAAACTTTACCGCAAACACTTAATAGGTCAGTTGATAGAAGAGCATAATTTTTTTATACATTTACAACATAACATTTCTGAGTTCTGGGTCAGACTTGAAAATTTTATATTTGTACCCTGGAACACTCTTGGAATTCCATTTCAAATCTGACTATTGCAAACTGTGCTATTAGCTGTGAAAAGATCTAGGTGTCTTGTTTTGCAGCTTAGCACGTTTTCAAAGTAACAAGAAAATTACTCCAGTTAATAGAAATCTAGATTTGGTTTGATTTGTAAGTAACATTATGTTTTCCAGTTCTGCTTGGTGTTTTCCAGCAGCCAAACTGAGTTTTCAGTTTTAATATGTAACAATGCATGTACACAATAACTGCATTTGCATAAATAAATTATACTTAAATTATTTTGTAGAAAAAATAGTCTGAGCTTGTTATGTGTGGTGTTAAAAGTGGTGAACTCAAAAGAAGCCATGTTTTCAAAGTTAGGCACAATTTCTCCTTTATGCTACTGCAAATTACAGTTTGACCTCAAAGTTGTAGAAGATCATACCAATCTTACACCCTTCTTACCCTCTCTGCCTAGTCCCATTTGAGAGGATAGGGTATTGCCACATGAAAGTAATTTATGGTTGATTTAGAGGAGTGCCAATTCCATTAACGTGTGTTCCCCTCCCTTTTCGACCCTCTCTCAACACAGCCACTTTTGCGCATTTATTTTGGATCTAGTTGCTCCTGGCTTTAAAGTATTTTCTGTGCCTGAACTAGGGTCAAATCAATGTCTCTTGGCTGGCAATAGAGTGTTATTCAGCCAAAGGGAAGGGGACTCCAATATGAATATGAGAAGAACATTTATCCAAAATTTCCAGCAGGCCAGTGGCATAGTAGGCCATGGTGAGTAAATTTTAGAAGAAATGTGACTAGCAGTCTGGCCAAGCGCAAGTGTAAGTTGAGTCAAGTAATTGACAAAAATAATAAAAACACTGAGTGAATTTCCTGAAGCAGGCTTGGCCCAGGGAAAAGAACCCTAAGAGGTCCCATATTATGAAGTAAGTGCCAAAAAATGAAATGGCAGGGGAGGGGACATATTGACACTTGTCTGTATACAGGGCTGCTGCTGACACCCTCCATTTCTAGGAATAGGACTGGGTGGAATTAGAGGATACCTACAAACCTAAAGTACTTTCTCATCCTGAAATTTATTTCAAGATATTTTATTTGATTTGACTGACCACCTTCCAAAGACTGGTGAATGTCTGTGATCTCAGCTTGCTGAAGACTGTTACATTTAATGATGGGTCTGTTTGGTATTGGCACAGACCCTGTCCAGAAGGAGGCACAGGGATGTAATTGTTATCCAAGCATGTGGAACTCTGGATCGAGCAGTCCAGATTTGAGCTTGAAGGCCAGGATCATTGCAATGTGTACTTGGTCAGTTCTCTACTTTGACAGTGCCACTCTCCACCCTGGGGCCCATTTCTCAAAGGTCCTGAAATGTTTTCACACCCAGAAAGCCCTAGCAAAATCTCAAACCTTATGATTACAGAGCTGTTTTATTCGCATATTCTTAGTATGAAAAGAGGTTCTCTTCATACAAGAAGTTCCAGGCGTATGCAACTCTCTGTTTGTAAAAACACATTAACTAAAGCTGGCTTTTCGGGCCGAAAAGTTTCCAGGGCTTTTGAGAAACGGACCCCAGGATTATAAATGGTTACTGGCGTTACTCCTGGCATGGACTATCATCCAGTCCAGGGGGAGGGGGGTAGAAATACTCCTAGCCTTTTAATGCCACAGAAACTGACCCAAATTAGGCCCAACACAGACTTTAAAGACTCAGTCTAATACAGACTTGTACAAATTGTACACCCAGTTCAGGGCAGCAACACCAAAACCCATACCCTGTCAGGTGGCTTGTCCAACATCAGAGTGCATCATATAAGGGAATATCCTACTCAGGAATGGTACATACCAAGAAGAGAATATAAGTGGTACCAAAAAGTAATCTTTAATTTTGCCACCCACCTCCCCCCATCTCCACTCCCTTGCTTTAGTATACCCATGCTTTATCTTTTTTTATCTTGTATAAAAGTTTATAAGTTTTATTTTTTAGGGTTTGTCTTGGCACACCCCATCTGGAGTAGGTTTTTTTGCCAGGGTTTTTTTACACCCTCCTCAGCTGAAACAGCAAAATGTACCAATTATTACAGTTTGGTCACAAAAATGTGTCAAGTGTTCCTAGTTGGCTATTGACCCCAATTATGATCTCATAATTTGTCATGAGCAGGGGGATATGAGAGGATGAGCTCCCGGGCAGGTGCTCCCCAAAGTTTTTGGCAGGGGTTACTTAGGGCTGTCAATAATGGTCGTGATGCATTACACCTGTTAAGTCTGAGTGTGGTTGATGGGCCCTTAATGCTACTGGTGAACTTGCTAAATGTTTGGAAAAATAGAAAAACGATCTCTGGTTAAAAATTTGTTTAAAATGAGCTTTCGACTACCAGTCTGTAGTCTTCAATGAGGGCTAAATGTTGATGCAGAAAAATACTAGTTCCTGGTAAACAAAATATGCAATGCCAATCCAGAGTAAAAAAATTCCCAATTTAAGACCAAAATGATCAAAATCCATGCCCCTTTTCAGGTCAAAATGGCTTAAAAACTATACACTTTGGGCCGCACATACCTATATAGACTGTACAAGGGAGAACCCCTCCCCATCCCCCAGGATGAGCTCTTAAAAATAGAGGAAGTAAATTGTGTAAAGTACTTACGATATTATTTAAATTCATTAACTATTAAACGATTGCCAAGTTCAGGCCAATAATACTAAAATGAGGAAATGGGAACATAAGTATGTACTAGAGAAAGGGCCAGAGTCACAGAAATGAGTTTTACTTCTGTACTTCAAGTGAGAACCCTTCATCTGACTCCCAGAGTCAAAGTAAATGCAAGTCAGTTAATTCAGCTTTTGAACAGTATATCATCCATGTTTTGATGGGCTTCCTGTTTTTCACTGACTTGCAAGTTGACAACTCTTCAGTAAGTGACAGGATAAATGGGGGCTTAGTCTAACCATGTCTCACTTTCCTTCCTGGGGCAAAAGGTGAAGTTTAGGAAACAAAAGACATCTGAGATACCTTTTCTTTGAGGCTTCAGAGAGATGATAATGGGTGGGTCCAGGAAATATGTGTACCCAGTGAAGCCAAAATCATAATTTGGAAATTCAAAGGGGGCAGGGAGGGGGTTACATGCAATAATTTTTAAAGGAAAGCATAGAGTCGACAGATGAGGTGTTCAAAAGTCTCATGTGGGAGGGGTATAGATATTTTCTGAAAACAAATATGAATTTTACAGAAACAAAATTTAGAATTAATTCTACAACAAACTTAAAGATAATTTCCCTGAAGTAAAGGAATAAAGATTAAGCTTTAGGTCTGAATACCTCAGACCTCAGTTTCCTTCCTGGTTTTGAAAGCTGGAAAAGACAGAAGGAAATGGGAGTTGCCTACACTTAGGTTTAAATATCGAAAGACTCCTGGAGAGGATTAACCTGTACAAATTTCAAGACCAATTCACAAGCTGCCATTTATGTACAAAAGCTGTCATACCAAAGTTTAGCTCAAATATAACCCCTTGCTCGCTCAGGATTGGCAGAGAAGATTGTGAAAGCCTGCCCATCAATCAATACTCAAGGATTTGCAAAAGAACAGACCTTTCATGTCAAATTTAAGAAACGAAAATATTTTTAATGTAATCAGACTCTTGATATTACTACATGGACATAATATATGTTTAGAAATATATTATTAGAAACCAAAAGAAGCTCTTGGCCATTTTTAAAATACTATATTACAGGTACATGAATAAATTATTTACCATGTAGGAAAAAATTCAAATGATATCTTTTTCTTTCATCTTGGTAATATATCCAGTAAAATGTCTCTCTGAGCGGAAGATAGTTCATCTGGAAAACGAATGTCATATTTGACAATCAAGTCACCTCGCTTGGTGAGATTTTTGGGCAAGGGAAGGCCTTCTCCATGAATGCGCTCGGTTGAATCTGGATTTACAATGCTGTTTAATCTTAGTCCCAATTTTCGTCCGTCAAGAGTAGGAACTTCGGCTTGTCCTCCAGCCAGGGCATCTCTTAATGAAATCTTTGCAGTGTAGATTATATTGTTGTTGGAGTCCCGCGTGAACTGGCTGTGTGTTTTATCTTTGACAATGAACACAACATCGGCCGGGACGACTCCAGGTTTGCGATCGCCTTCCTTCGGGAAAGTTATTTTTGTTCCTGCTTTCCATCCTGGTTTGACGTTCACCGTCAGTATTTTCTCTTCTTTTCTGGAAATACCACGCCCGTCGAGAACTTTCCGAGATATTTTCATCTTTTTCGTGCAGCCACTCAGCAGTTCCTCCAGACTCACGAACAGATCTTTCTCGATTGCTTCATCCTGGACTTTTTGTTTCTTTGTTTGTGGGGCCATGCCATCGAAGTCGCACATGAAATTTCCCATCCCATTTGCTCTCTGGCCTGGCTTTCTACCTCTGCTATCATTGAAGAAGCTAAAACCCCCAAGGCCGCCAATGATGTCGGCAAATTCGTCGTCGTCTCCGAAGGCTCGGGCGAAGGTGTCGCGTGCATTTCCACTCGTGAACACAAATGTTCTTGCGAATCCTGGTCCTCCGCTACCAAAATTCATGTTCATCCCATTGCCTCCACTCGGTGGAGCACCGTGAAGTCCTTCTTCACCGTACTTATCGAAGATATCTCTCTTTTCCTTATTACTGAGGATATCATAAGCTTCGGAAATTTCTTTGAATTTGTCTTCTGCTCCCGCACTCTTGTTCTTGTCTGGGTGCCACTTCAAAGCAAGCTTTCGGTAGGCTTTCTTGATTTCGTCGTCCTTAGCTGTTTTAGGAACGCCAAGGATTTTATAGTAATCTCTTCCCATGGTTTCGCCTATAACTCAGCGCTATGCAATCTTAAAACTTCAATGACGTGAACTAGCTATCTAAGACAAGTGCTTTATATATAAAATTCTCGTCACATGCGCCGAATGCTCTGGAAAGTGCCTTCAAAACAAACCTTTTAGGGGAGGGGAGGGCATTTTGTCCCACTCGATGAAGCTTGTTTTCAGCGCCATTTTTCCACCGATAAAATTTAAGAACCTGATTTAAAACCCTTTTCCTCGCTCCCTTAATTCTCTGAATAAAATAGTTAATATGACTTATGCAAAATCTTGCCGGATTATAACGCAATGACTTTGAGAACAAGCGAACCTCTGTACCCTCCCCTGAGAAGATCCGAGAAATTTCGAGGGTTTTCCCGAAGGTTCTAAAAGTTTCTACAGAAGCACATTTTATAATAGAAGTGACCACTTTCTAGCGTCTTCATCACGTTTCTAGAAATAGTGCTTGATTGCCTATAAAAGAAACTGAATCCTGCATAGCATCATTTTGGTATAAAACATTCACTGAAGAAGAAACAACAAGACTGAGAAGAACATTGAAGATGCGGGGAGACCTTTTCGGAGATCCTCGGGCCGGCAGTTTTCCACGCGTTCAAGCGACTGGAAATCCCTTCGACGGTTTTGGTGGGTTTTACGGAGAAAGACCTCGTTCGTTTTGGGAAGATCCCGTTTATTTTCCATCTGAGAAGCCAAGAAGAGTTTCCAACCGGAAGAAAACGAGACGGGTAGTAGAAGAAGATCGACAATCAGACGGCGAAACAATCATCCCCACGCGATTCTTGCACAGGGAAAAACCCTGGGACAAGAAAGTGAAAAAAGACGGAAAACAAACTTGTCCGTCACAGCTAAAGTTATCACAACACGCCAGGGATGTTCCCATTCCTATAGAGATTCGGTTTGGAGAAGAAAATGGTCTGAACGAGGGGTTCGCGGAAACTTCTCTCGAGGAGGTGCATTGGGATGACAGCAAGCAACTTTCAAGAGATCAGACTTCATCTGTTGAACCTCGATGTACAGAGAAAGAGGAGAAAGGTGCATCAGACATAAATCAAACAACTGCTATTGCGGATGACTCTCAACTTGAAACAAAAACCGCCGAGAAACAGAAGTTCGACGAAATCGAGAGTGTATTAGCAAAAGCGAAGGAACTTATCCCACGAGTTGAAGCTTTCAAAGGATCGAAGCAAGATAAAGAATATTTGTACTTGGAAGAACACTTAACTCGTTGCCTTCTTAGTTTAGATTTAGTCGAAACAGATGGACAAGGAAAGTTGAAATCTGCTCGCAGAGCGGCGGTGAAGGAGATTTTGTCCATTGGCAATGATTTAGAAGCGCGTGTCCCTGAGAAATTAGATAATTAACTAAAATATATTTTTTTAATTTTGTACAAAAGCTTTTCAAGGTTGTTTAGAACTTTCCCTGATCGTGTGAATAAAATGTCTGATCATCCAAATATAAAATAGTAGAATAAAAGTACTTTTATTATTTTAGTATCGAGAGCATCATAGTTTTATTGGGTAGGGACACTGAGAAGAGTCCTAAACATAATTATGCAAAGATAAAAATACATTTAGTCACGCAACGCTGTTTGATTATTAGTCCCTTCTCGACGACAAGAGAAGACTACATTGTACCTTTGTGTCACGTTTGGAGAGATAAAAAAGCGAATGCAACTTAAGATTCCCATTTCATTTTCATTTTCTGAACTTTAGCAGAAAAAATTGTTGCTATGAAATCTCGTGAAAAGCACGAACATGGTGTTACCTTTTCTTGGAAGTACTCCCATATCCTGATGAGGTCGACCCCCTCAATGATTTCTACGAAAAATCCGCTCTTTTTCCAAGACACGAAACATCTCAGTGCGAGTTAGCGTGTTGAAAGCCTGATTCAAGCGCGTGCCAAGCTTAAAGCCGAATTCCTGTCCGGAAATTGAAACTTGTAAAATCTATAAACATTGATGATATTCTTTAACCCCTGTGATGCAATACTCTCTCTGATGAAATCTGCAGTTCTGAAAACCATCGCAACTCTTGCAGATAACTGGCGATGTATGTATGAGATAAGTCTTCAGAATGGAAATTAATGATGGAAATTTTCACTGTATACTTATTTCTGTTTCTCTGTGCGACGATTTATAATTACGATCGAAACGTTTCAGAGGTTTAGAGTGGTTTAAGGAGGAACTAAAATATTAACTTCCTTTGAGGATTGAATATCAACTACTGCCTGTCGAAAAATTACTGCAGCTTATCAAGTCATGTATGAAGTTATCCAAGCGTGAGAGTTTTATTCTTTCCCTCAGATGAACTGTATCTGGCCTTTGTTTTGTACAAGAATAGCCCACCATTTACGTTTAAGTTTCTCGAGAGAAATATTTTCCTTAAAGGAAACTGAACAATGAACGACTTCCTGCGCTTGGGAACCTCTCTCGTTAGCTGATAACAATGTAAATAAACTTTTCTACTGATTTGCTATCACCAAAAACATCCGCTATTTCTGTTCGCTTTTTCGTTCACGCAAAACAGCTCTTTCGTTGTGGTTAAAGGATCTATCGTTTTCCATACAACGGGAAATGTTTTTTTTTTTTTTTTTAATCTATTTCTTTGCTGTATCTCCAATTCGCTTAGCACGCTTTTCATTCCCAACTTGAGTGAATATGCCATCCAGTACCGACACATTTTCTTTGTTTCACCGGGAATTAGATTTAATACTGGAAGGCAGGTTTTCATTTTTGAAAAATGTTGATGGAAAACAAAAGCAGCAGTGGTAAACATTTGTGACAGTTCGCCCAATCTTCGTTTTTTCTGTTGCATAACCGAAATTTCTCGAAGTATTTATTTAAAGCATTGGCGACCTGGTCCCAGTGATTTTGACTCATTTTTTCCCCACAGCAATTTCTATTTTTTATTGATTTGCCGTATTTTCAATCGCGCAAACGATATTTTTCGTGATTTTTACATCTCTTGCAAAGTGCCTGAAGTAGATTATTATGCAAATTTACAAGTTCAATAAACCCCATCATCTTCCGCGGTTGGCTCCACTGGTTATATACTTACAATTGTGAAGCAATTTCTAAGCAGCTGAGCTTTTCGCTCTCTGGCATACAATAACTGTAAAATAATGTATTTGAGGTTCGTAACACCTTGCAGTTACCCTATTTAATATTACTCTTCTGCTTTCCAATTTCCTCTGCGGGTCGGCTATATGACATGACGAAACTATGCTAAGATCGAGGAAGTCTTAAGCATAATTGTTGACAGACT
>Ga0126338_10000983_pt1 | contig 17386 bp, 13 predicted proteins | sample OrbCmetagenome_2_FD_92529 | JGI IMG/M metagenome (GOLD analysis project Ga0126338, IMG submission 92529) | Coral microbial communities from Petempiche,Puerto Morelos, Mexico - Orbicella C C metagenome | ecosystem: Host-associated > Invertebrates > Cnidaria > Coral | place: Petempiche,Puerto... | reverse complement strand
GTCAGTCAGTCAGTCAATCAATCAATCAATTGGTCAGACAGACAGTCAAAAATAGATCAGACTGTCAGGTCAGTCAGTCAGTCAGTCAGTCAGTCAGTCAGTCAGTCTGTCTGTCCTTCTGTCTGCCCATCTGTCTGACCATCTATCCGTTCATTGGTCAGTTAGTGAGTTGGTCAGTCAGCCTATCAATTACTCCAATACCATAACTAGAAAAGCATATTACCCAGTCTTCAGTACCTCATCATCAGTATGTAGGCAAAGAAATTTTAAATATATTGACAAACACCAAATGTCTTTTTGCACTTGCCTGGCATCGGCATTTGTGTTGGCATTGGCATTCTTGCAGACCCTCCTACAGGGTAGGGCAGTGACCCAGCTTGATTAGAAGGAGGGTAACCTGGGGGATATTGAGGAGGGTACCCTGGTTGTTGTGGTCTGTTGTAATTAGAAGGCTGTGGTGGTGTTGGTGTACTCTTTGCATAAACTGGTGATTGTGCTGCAAAAATGCCACAGAGAATCTGAAGTAAGGCAGCAAGATCAGATCTGGGCTGAAAAAAAAAAAAAAAAAAAAAAAAAAAAAAAAAAATTGGATTAAAAAAAAAAAAAAAAAAAAAAAGAAACAAAAAATGTGCTGTTAGTTACTTTACATGTGCACTGTAAAAAATGTACAGTACTTGCCTAAATGAACACTTACAAAAATTAACAAAAAAAAAAAAAAAATGGAAATCTGTGTGGAAATGATGCAACAAAAATGAATAGCAATATGTATACAAATGTCCATGTACCTTAAGGGTAAATGTATATTGTCATGATTAATGGATATCAATAAACATTCATTTTGCTATTCAAAAACAAATAGCAATACGTATGCAAATGTACATGTACCTTGAGGGTAAATGTATATTGTCATGATTAATGGATATCAATAAACATTGATTCATTTTTTAAAATAACTCCAACCATCTTGCAATGAGTAACACAAGTTTGGAGTTTATTCTAGGTGTTTATTCTAAGTTTATTCATAGTGTTGTCTTGCATAACATTCACAGAAAAAAGGATGATTCCTGAATGAATGACTTTCTAAATCCTTGAGAGTTTCAAGTTTCACTTTAAGAGATTAAATTAACTTGCATAAATGCACATTTGATAGTCCACATTGCTTTGTTTCCTGAAGTTGCATTTATAATTTTTAGCTGGGTGAAACAACAAGAATCAACATACATAATTCCACTCATGTAAAAATGGATGATAAACTCTTCCATTAGTGTCGACATGTTGAGATGCCTTGATAGCCATTGTGCTTGTTGGCCTAACAAACACTAGTGGTGGAACATAAGGATGCTTCTCCTGCAACCAGACACACACTGGAATATTGTATGTCACACCTGCAACAAAGAAAAATTTGCTCATTTTATGCACTTGATGCCTGCTGAATAAAGCTACAACTTGGCTATCAAGGCTGAGCTCTGTTTGCGAAATTTTGTAACCAGCAAAGGTGCAACTCAAAAGCAAACTGTTTCCAAAACCGTTTGTTTACAACATCACATACACCATGTATGTGACATCAAATGAAACCTGCGATAGAGTGCAGCACAATTCAACATCAGCTGCCTGAGACATTGGACCCCAACTCCCCTCGGTTAAAACAAGATAAAAACGAAAACAAATAAGAGCGAAGATGTCCGCTTTGCTCCAAGTAAAAGAAAAGAGCAGCTATTGTGTAAAACTCTTAATTCATGAAACATATAAATCCCTTCATTGCAATTTCAGAGCTACATTGGTGTACCATAATGATTCGATTTAGCATCCTTCTTTCAATAAGCACCCCGTTTCTAATATGTGCTTCTCCTCAAGTAGGTTTTTTTTGTAGTAAGCACCCCTATATCAATAAGTGCTGGGCCCTTTAGCACCCCCATAGCAAAAGTGACATTCAAGGCATTGAATGAATAAACTGATTCAACGAATGAATTATGAAGTCTGCTTTCTCATCTGAACGTAATATTAACATGTGACTATCAGAGTCTCTGTTGTTACAGTTCTGGAGCGAAAATATCTGTTGTTTTTCCACTTAATAAGTATCTCACCACATTCAGACATGTATGATAAAAAAGAAATAAGTGCCCCTTCTCCAATAAGTGCCCTCTCTACAATTACAAAAAGTAACTTAGTGCCCTGGGCACTAAATTGTAGCATTATGGTAAAGTGTATAGCTAACAAAATACCCAGCTCATATTGTATATATTTGCCACAGTGTAAAATTATGCAACTTAATAACCAGTACAGGTATGACACAGTTTTTGAATCAGTACATTATTTTGTCAAATTGAGTGTTGGTGACCAGATGTTTACATTACTTTCCTACTACATCAATTACATTTCTAAATAATACATTACCACGTCACTATGTAACTACATTACTACATTGCTGTATTACTACATTACTACACATGACCAGATGTTAAGAACTGATCATCAGTGATTCACCTTTTCTTCCATCAACATTTTAGCTTCAAAGACAAATCAACCTTACTTGTGGATGAAAGATATGATTCATGGACCAGAATACATATAACAAAACAAACCGGCAAATCCTTCAATTGCCAGCAGGATCACCATGTTTGATTCAGCAGCTTCTTTATTAAGAGGTATTACAGGTGAACTAAAAAACGTGTGTCAGGGCCTGATATGACGACCAAAAATGTGGCAGAGCGCAGAAATGATTCCAATATGTCTGTTGACCGCACAAAGCCTTAGCTTGGTGCAAAAAATTGCATAGACATGAAACTAGATAAGGAAGGAGAGGAAACACAGAAAAAGTAACTGAAGCTGCTCAAATTCTTATTGATCATTATTTTGCAATGTTGTTTTTATGTGTTCTTTCTTTAAAATTTTACCATCGTATATAAGCTTCTTCATACATAAACTTAGAATTATGTCAAAGGTTGTGTACATCAGGAAAATACTGAAGAAGACCAAAATTAGTTGAAGAAATGGCGACCAAAAAATTACAATCAAGCAACCAAAATTTTGAGACTAGTCGCCAGTTGGCACCTTTACAAAAGTTCATTTCAAGCCCTGGAAGCCGAGAGAAGAAAAATTTAGCTGACAGATGCAAATGTTGTGTACAATTGAATTATGTGAATAATCTTTCTAGACATTTGAATTAAGTGACAATGTTTTGTTTACGTATATTTTTTTTAAATCACGGTTTTATAACCTCCAATTGTGGCAACTTACCTTTATACTGTAGATAGTGTGAGAACAATGTACAGGAACATGGCATTAAAAAAGATTTTGGCCTTTTAATCTTACCTCTGATTACGACTGGAAGTGTTCCATTCAGGGCTAGTAAGTCCACTTCTCGCCCATCGTTGTGTGCTGGAGAACAAATTAAGTTTGTTGTTTAAACTCTTACAAGCTATAACTTTAGTCACAAGGGTTGGAAAAATTCATTTTATTTGCATTTTGCCCCTTCCCACCCCTGTGCAATGTTGACCAAACACAAGTTTGCATTTTGCCATTTTCCAACATTGAAAGGGGGAATGGGGGTGCTACATGCAACACTTGTTCAGTAGGTATAGTGGTTATGATTTCAGGTTTTTGCGCATTTTCCAACACAATCTGTCCATGGTTGTACTACAGAATGTACATCCTAGTTTATTTAAATATTACATGACCATGTGTAACCATGAATTGTACACTACATGACGTATGCTTTTCGCATGTGCTCAACTCATTTGTTTTCTATTTTCTTCTTCTAAGACCCTACACTGTAGCCTGATGACATAATCAATTTACCATTTCTTTATTAGAATTTCCATGTAAGCCTCTGTCTGAATTTGTGAGTATTGTCCACTATATACAAGTATGTATAATTGAAACAGTGTATGTTTAGAATTCTCTACAAGATAATTTTTTACAAGATCTTCACTAGAGATTATGTTATAACATATCTGTAGTTCTAGCTGATACATAATTTTCCAGCTCTGTAAATGAAGTTCTTTCCATCAGTTTGGTAATCATCAGAACAAAGACACTTGTCTACACTGTAAGTCTACATGATGTGTATTCGAAACCTCAGGTCGATTAATTGGAGAAATAAAAGTGGGATTTTTTTGGATGATACGGACTAAGTACAGATGCCTTACTGCTTAGCAATATAAATGTTGTTGTTAATTTTTGATCTCAGTTTTTGATTTCAACTATAGGTGGTTTGCTTTCTTCTAGTTACTTCACTTTTATTTCAAATAATATTATATTTAATTTATCCGTGGTTATAGTTATATTATCTACTAGTGATAAATTGAAAAAAAGTTAACTAACTAGATAGAAAAAAAATAAATAAATAACCACATAATTATAACTTGACATCAAAAAATCAAAAATTAACTACCACATTATTAAACAAAATTAATGTAACCTGTTTAATAAGTCCTGAATGTTTAGCATACCACTCGCATATTGTAAGCTACTGTACCGTTACTTACTATGTGCAACCTTTGTTTCTTCAACCTATTTGGGAGAATGTTGGTTTGGTTTGCTTCATTCAGTTTTTACTTCCAAGACCTTGAGCCATTAAATACTCCCTTGAAAAGTTATTACAATTTGCTCTAGAAGCACTATGCAGATAATTGTTACATTGTAAATGATCAGCTCATAGAACTTTAGCATATCAATATATGCAATCACACTTACTAAACTTTTGCAGTTCTGGTATTAAGTTGGAGTACTGATGCAGTGCTCTTGCAACATCTTTGAGACAGAGTTCTGCATGCTGATACTGAAGATCCAAACAAAAATACAAACAAACAAAAAAATCAGAATTCATAAACATGTAATTTGTCTGGCTTACATATATATTGGAGGATGATGTAAACAGCTAAAAGCTGCTACGAAAACTTCTTGGTCAACTGCAAAATTTCATCGAGGAGATCACTTCCTATCATTATACGACATCTCTATTCTAATAATGATTTGTAGTACAATATGCGTATACATATGTATTGTATTACACGTTCAATACTACACATTTAATATGTGTCTATCTTCCAACATTAGCACCTAGAGTACTAAGATTGGTAATGGCAGGGTTTGAAAACATGCCTCTGGTCATCTGAAACAAGTAGATTTTCTTGCCAGCCCAGTAACTTTATATTCTCACCTGCCCAATGGGCAAGTGCCCAGGCAAGTTATCTGCCAACTAAATAAAAACAAATTTAAAGTAAACTATAACTTGCCCAGGAGAAGCAAAATTTAAGAGCTGCTTGTCCAAAGGGCAAGCTGGAATTCAAGTTTTTCTTTAGACCTGAACGGCCTTTCTTGTTTTTATTGAAAAACAAGACAGGGTTTGAAAACATGTTGACATCATCATCATGGGGTAATTGACTTTCTTCTTACAGCCTCGACAACATGCATTATGCCCATGTGAGACTGGACAAGCAGGGGTGTAGCAACCATATACACACATATGTGCATCTGGTAGATATATTACTACCCAGTGGATTAATTAATATTGACAAAATAAAACATGCTTTCTACTGGAGAATGATTATCTGGTGGATACACGTAGCAATAATAAAAGCCTTACAGCTATTTTTTTTTCCTGGTTTGTTTGTTTTTAAGAGTAAATTTGAACCCAAGCGCGATAAAACCAAAGTTTTTGGTTTGTCTAATAATACATGTACATGTACATGTATGTGTATAAGGAATCAATCAGTAAGCAAATAATAAATAAATAAATGAATAAAATAAACAAATTAACAACAAGAAATAAACTAGCACTGTGTCCCGGGTTAGTGCCCTGCCAACAAATACCAAGCATCCGAATGTTTATTTTACCGTTTGGGTCATATGCAAATCATATCGCCACAGCATTAAATAAGGACAATTTTGATAAAATTACAAAATCAAGAATGGAATGTCTCAGCAAGTATTCGAAAAATGACCAAAGATATTGAAACAGTTTGTTCAATAAATTGAAGGAGCGAAGATCTGTTATTCTATTCTGAGCTTCTCACAAGATGCTCGACACTGAGCTTTTCTCGGAACCCAGATGAAGGAAGAAAGCACCATCGAACACGGTAACGTCATTTGGGTCAGCCGGTTACTTTCTTTGTCGCTTCAGAGGTTCACGAAATATTTCTCATTTCAAGCAAGTATTTCACCGTGGTCCCAGAGGTTTACTTCCCTCCTTCTTTACAGCGACTACACATTCACGGTTCTTGATGGATTATCATTGAGAATTTTGGAAGAAAGAACGGACAAGGAAAAACCTCTGGGGCTGGTTTTAAGTTCAGCTGCTTCGAAATATAGAGATTGGTACTGACCTTTCCGAGCTTACTCCTCAAATGCGCATCAAATGACATTTTTAACTTCAGCAAGCCGACTTAGAAGGCCTTGGTTAAGGACGATATACTCTACTGCAAACACCCATGGTAAATTACATTTAGCTTCGTCGACTGTCACATACCATTCTTCATGTATGTGACACCAATGCCACACATACATTCTCATCTGGCTCCCAGATCGCCCTGCATGTTGATGACGGTTATCGTTATTTTTAGTGTCATACGTCACGTAACGTCATGTCCTCAGGTCACATCAGTGCTATTCTTGATCATCTTTGATCTTTTTTCAGCAAATTAAAAACTCTTAAATAAGGCGATTACAAATTCTGCAACATATATTCGAGTGAGTTGCAGACTACCCCATTCTAGAAGAAAAAGAAAAAACAACAAGTTTTATAATAACCAAATTTTCGTGCCCATTTGAAATTGTATAAATCTACAGGCCTCAAATTAAATTCTGTTTATATTTCAGACCTTCAGATCGAAGGGTTGAAGTATAACTTAGGCTCAATTACGTTTGATACTGTTCATGTTGTCGTTCGAACTTCTTTCAACTTCTTTCTTCTACTTTCCCTGAACACGCACAGCGCAGTAGGCGTCTTTGATTTGTGACCCAGGCAAGAGTCTGGGGTCTGGGGACGAGTGGCTAAGATTCCTGTTTCGGTTTGTGTGCAGTCTTATTTTAACAATTACGCACCATCATGGACCTTCTTAATCTCTCATTTTAATCACAGATAGTCACGTTACTTAAAGAGCGTCACTGGTGATGTGAACTTAACATATTTTCGAGACATGGCGGCTGCAAGTTCTCCGTCCTGTGAACGGCAACCTGTACAGACAGCAGTAGATGAAGACAAGGTCAGTGACTTGTAAAGCTTGTAACACTCTGGTACAATCGGCAGCCATAACAGATCATAAGAGTTCTTTGGAACGATTATACATTCAAGTATGGTAAAATGTGATCATAAATGTGGTTTGTGGATCGTATTCAGGTAGTTTACATTCAGGATGGTGTGTTTGTTCACACTGCTGTGTCCATCGCCACACAAAGTGCAAACATCATCCCTGGAAGAGTCACGATTATCGAAAAGGTAAGTCTTAAATAAGGAATTTTCTGAAAAAATACGCAGATCGGTTAATGGCACTGTTTTAATTGAAAAAAATATACCAAAGGGTCCACATTGAGGGAAACTGCATCCATCTTTGTAATGTGGTGGGGAACCTGAGTGTGTCACAGCCATCTTGCATGTGTCAAGAAAAAGTAGGCCCTTTGCACGATCCGGTCACTTAATTATGCTGGGACACAAGTTACACAGTGGGACTTTCAAAACAAAGGAAAGTTGGTCTGGACTGGTATGAGTTCCTTTGTTTTGGAAGTCCCACTGTGTAACTTGCATCCCAGCATAATTAATTCTGTACCATGTGACCTGATTGTGCAAAGGGCCAATTTAATTGATGTACTTCATTACTGCGCTTTTCAATAACGTGCGGGCTGTAAAATTCAAAGCTCAACTGACAAATGTGTTTTTCGCTACCGTCAATGATATGTTTGGCAGCTCCTCCCAGCTTCCGACTACTGCCAAGCACTGTTTTGTTGTCTGCACTGTGCTCAACGATTTGATTACCATGTGCTCAGCAGTAGTCGGAAGCTGGGAGGAGCTACCGAACATTTGATCGATGGTAGTGGAAAAACGCATTCATCAGTTGAGCTTTGAATTTTAGAGTCCGCATGTTATTGAAAAGCGCAGTAATTGCCTTTATATGCATGGTGCTTTGTGGGTAGAGGCTATGTCATACCTGCCATCTCTCGTGCCTTAAGGCCTGGCTAAACTAGGAAACATTGCTACATAAACATTGTTGTGGAGGCAAATGTTTCCCAGTTTAGCTGTGTGGGAAACATACATGTATGTTGCAGAAACAAATTTTGCTGCTCAGAAACAAAACAATGTTTTTGCCTCAAGTCAAAAAACATTTTTGCTTCCCGGACACAAATTTTGCTTCTGAAACATATGTTTCCCAGTTTAGCCACCATAAAAACAATATTGACTAGGTTCCAGTGCTACTAGTTAAAAATGTTTCCCAGCAATGGCGAGCATATGTCAATGACTCATTGCGAGGTTAAAGTAGAAGAACCACAAGCATGTCACAGAAAAGGGAAGGGAAAGAAGGAAAAGAATTGGAAGAACGAGGAGAGGGAGCTACTTATTGCCTTGTATGAGGACAGAGCCTGTTTGTGGGATGTAGCTTGTGAAGACTGCACAGATGTCAGAGAAATATGATATCACAGTGGACTATTACAAAAGCAAATGGAAAATCCAGAGATCACAATTTATGAGGGAACAAGCCCTGGAACAAAAAGGAAGTCTCCCCAGACTTCTTTGAAAGTTGTTGTTGTTGTTTTTTTTATAACTCGCTGCATGACCCTTTGTTTTCTAAAACAATGTTTCCTCATTTAGCCACCAGGGCAGCAACAGCAACTAATTTAGCCACCCCAGAGACATAACAAGAAACAATGTTTCCGTAACAATGTTTCCTGGTTTAGCCAGGCCTTTAGGCCCTGTTAAAAGGCAGGTAGGGTAACCCAAGTGCTTGGGTTACCAAGCTTTAGTTACGAAATTCTGAACATTGTAACAGTGTGATTTAATATTGCCCAGTGGCTTTGGAAGTTTTGTTTGCTTTTGTGATAAATCATTTAAAAATGCTTGAGTGATACGTTAAAACAGTAAAAGTGATATTGAAAAGATTAAAAGTTGTAAATCAGCAAGATGAGTAATTGAGGATTCTTTATACCCATTTTCATTAATTCAGCAAAATGGCAGTTTTGTGGATTGGTCGCCTGTTGTTAATGAAGAAGAAGAATTTGAACTTGAGTCAAGTGACTATTCTGAGTGGGACCTTGTGACTCAAAGCAAAGAGCAAGGTACGTGTATTTTATTATGCATCTGGATTCCTTTCTAATTTTAATATTTTAATTACTACGATTATCAGTTGAGTAAGGCAGTAGGGAAGTTTGGTTACGAAGTTTTGGCCCTAAAATTATGATGTTGTCAAGGGCAACTTACCTCGTTTCCATTGGTAACAATATCAACGGCTGTGCATCACCTGTCGCGTCGCCTACAATTTCGTGCGCTTTGCTGCCAATGATGTCAAAGGCCAACAAGTTGCCAATGGATACGGAGCCAGTTGCTCGTGACAACAACAAGATTTTTACGTTAAAACTTGGTGACCGAACTTTCGTCCCGCCTTACTCAACTGATAATCGTAGTATATAAACAGCAGTGTTATAACCAAAGGCATGCTACAGCATGAGCACTGTATTCATATCGATCTGCTATTGAATTACTATCAAGATGAATCAGATCATGCAGCTCCAGCACTAATGCCTCCTTTCAGAGAATTCTCCATCATATCTAATGAATAATAATGATACGTGAGGAGGATAATAATAATAATAATAATAATAATAATAATAATAATAATAATGATAGGTCATGCTAGCTAGTTATGCAACACGTTTGAGTGGTAGTTAGTCCGTAGTTTTTGTTTCGATTAAGAAGATATGTCAAATACTGTTTCATCTGCTATCCAAACACCTCTAATCTCGTCAAAAACACTCTGCTGCATGTTATATTTTCAAGTGTCTCTCTTCTTGGTGTTTGGATATCCCAATGAAACACTATACTGTCTCTCGTGTTTGATATATTACTTCAAGATCGTGTATGATTTAATTCATGAGAAGAGTAAAAGAAGAATATTCTTGACGTACAGTGTATGATTGATCTGAAGCTAATTTAGACTGACATGCATAAACCCATATTTCTTGAAATGCTTTAGATGTTCAGAAAACTTTTACCAATTATGCGTTTGTTTTCCTAGTACATGTATGTAGGTGCAGTATGTGCTATTAAATAAAACCCTTGTCTGAATGCTTTTTTACAGGTGCAAGTGCTCATAAGAAGAAAAGAAGGTCCAAATATGCCATTCATTTCAACACAGCAGACTTGCACTCCATCAGACGCTCAGACCCTAAGCTGACCTGGTCTTATGCTGTATTTATTTTAAAAGATGGCAACACTCTGCCAGCCCTTCATTTTCACTCTGGGGGCATAAGTGAAATGATCCGTCGACTGCAGAGATACATCTGGCTAACAAAGTGAGTAGCCATTTCATCACAAGGTTCTGGGCAACTAGTTCGAAATTGTTTTGAGCTAACATACATTTTAAACTATAACATAGTATGTACTTGTATCTGTTTTTAATGATGGATTTTGTGTTTGCCTTTCTCATCAGATCACCCTACAACACTAAGTTATTTGTTGTGGCAGAGGAACACAGTGCATTAAAGCAGTCGCTTGATCAACTTAATTTGTTCTCTGAAGACAATCCACCTTCTGCTGCTCCTGTAAGAATGCCTTCAGTGTTTGAAATTTAGAGTCTCTTTTAAAATGCTGTAAACAATGCCTTTTCTAATAAGAGAAGATTTAGATAAACATTTCAGAATGCTGTCTTGAGGATGGAGAAATTTTGTTCATTAGTAATTTCACTAGTTTTAATTCTAAAATACATTTTGTGTAACTTATTGTATTGTGAAGTTACACTGTAGCTGACAGTACAACAATACACATTCCCTCTGTTAATTCATTCACTAGCCTTTTGATCAATGTTGAATACCGGTTACACCTGTCTAGAAATTTAGAGTGGAAATATACATGTAGTGTTACTATGTACAGTGTATTTTGTACAGCACAGTGTATGACACTTTGCATGGCATAGAAAGGATGCTTTGTCTAAAGTCAGGTGTTATGTTCCAAATGTGTTTGCATTACTTTTGTGCAGAACTATATGTGTCAGTCTTGCAATTGTAAATAGGACAAATAAGTATGCACACACTGGAGCAATCAAATTTGCCATGTACCGGTACTTGACTGTACTTGTCACTGTTTCTGTTTGAAATCGAATTCAGTAGTGTAGTCTCATAAGAAATACTGAGATGAAATCCTACAATTTACATTTTATATTTTGTGAAAAAAAATTGATAAGAGTTATGTACAATAAATACACTTCCCCATGATCATTTTACAGTCTCGTACTTACTACTTCATTGATTAAAAAAAATGAATTTGCATTGTACTGCTGATCAATAACCTTTTGTAATTGCTCGTGATTGATTCGTAGTGGCAAAGATTCATTCACAGTGCATATTATGATGGCATGGACGCTTTGTCAAAAGTGACGCGGTATGTTCGAGATGTGTATGAAGGCTTACAGCAGGGAACAGAAAATCCTCAAGGAGACGACCAGCTGGGTAGCAGTCAGAAGAGAGAAGCAGAGTTTGAAGACCTTGGAGATGTTTCATGTACTAACCACTCTGCTACATCAATACCAAATAAGGTACCAAGTTTGTAGTATTTACATGTACTTAAAATAGCTTGCTCCGTAAGTGGGCAAGATGAACAGAATCCTGTGCTGTGATTGACTACCTGAGCAGGCAAGGTGGTGTTATCCTACCTGCTCGGAATTAACCATTGGGTCCGACAAGAAAATAGCATTCAGACTTTTCCATAATAATGAATCCTTTAATTGACCAAGCCTGTTTGGTCAAGATGGCTAGATATTGGCCTCCTTCATGTTATGGACCTTGGCTGTCTTGGTACATAAACACACAAAAAAGAACTTGGCCAATATTCAGCAGTCTTGTTCTCATGCTTGGTTAATGACCCTTATTTACATCTAGTGCTTTTTGAGCCCTTGCACTTAACTCCAGTTTCTGTGCCATGACTGGTACGTCCACAGGATGGGTTGGTACCCCCATCAGAGGGCACTCCCCACCATTATATCAAGTTACCCAGAGAATTTACCCCTTTATACTTTGCAGGAGGCAACTGGTGGCCTAATGGTTAGTGCACGCTGGATTCTGGATTGAGCGATCTGGGTTCGAGCCTTGGTCAGGTTCATCTCTACCCAGATGTATAAATTAATGAGTACTGGCAAAGTCAATGTTGGGGTAACCTTTGTTATGGTCTAGCATCCCATCCAAGGGGTAGTAGTCTTGGCTGAAATCACTGTCTTGTGGCCATGGACAAGACATTTTACTTTGTTCTTTCACAGCACTTGCTCCCCTCAGCGTACAAATTGTTCCAAATTGAATTTCTTGCTAAAATAAACTCAAGGTATTAGAGTACCGTAATTAGCCTGTTTTATCTGCTTAAGGATCATTTTGTGATATTTTGTACATAATTTTATGTCTGCAGCGAGATCTTGGTGAATTTCCAGAAGTAGCACGTGGTGAACCCATGCGACTGAATGAATGGCAGTCATTCTTGGATGATGCAGGACGAGTCACTGATGTCAAGAAGCTACATGATAGAATTTTCCGAGGGGTATGTGCTGTTTTCTAATCTCATAATTTTTCTCATAACAGTGTGATCTTATTAATTTGTTTTGTAATTAATTTTAGTGTCACTGACAAGCACCCAGGAGCATCATACACTTCAGAATAACTGCAGAAATTGTCGCACACTGATTAGCTAATTTTCATTGTGAATAAGCGGACAGACTATGCGATGTTGTTATAATCTATGCGATCTATGCGAAGAAGTTGACTTTGTTGTTGTAAAAAAAATTGACCTCAGTTTTTCATGCGTATGTCTTGTTATTGACAATGAATTTTGTCATAACATCGTCAAAGTAGTCTACAGCTACTTTGACAATGTTATGATGAAATTCATGATCAATTACAAGAAAGATGCATGGAAAACTGATGTCAATTTGTTAAATAGCTTATGGGAATGCAATTTTACATATATGTCTCTGAAGCTGTAGTGACTCCTTTGCATGCATTGCATGCCCATAATTTTTATTATTATGATGATTATGATGATGATGATGATGATGATGATGATGATTAATGAAGAATTTTAATGAGCCCAATAAAATTATTATAATTAAATTAAAAAATATTATTTTTTAATTCATTTTTTTTTAATTACATTACTCAACATTCATTTCATTACGTTTAAAAGGAAAAACCTTTATGCCGTTTAGTTAATGCCCTGACTGTGTACATGTAGGTATTATTTTGTGTTGACTAGTAAAAGTTGTTCTGTACACCTGGCAGTGCATGTTGTCAGTATCATTGTTACAGTAACACTGACAACATACATTGTCAGGTAATAAATGGCTACTGAAAAATCGGATGTCCTTTGCCATAGGATGAAAGAGTGAAACACTTTTTAATTCTACACATATAATTTAGAGGATTATTGTCATTTGGCTTTTCTGTTTTGGGTGTGACGTATCATTAAATACTTTTCCAGGGTGTTGATGATTTGATACGTAAAGCAGTTTGGCAGTATCTCTTGGGGTACAAGAAGTATGGCTATACATCACAGTCACAGCAAGCCCTCTTCAAAAGAAAAGAGTAAGTGCATAGTTTTGGGAGATGGTACATGTAGTCTGAGGCACACTTTAGGTGACTAATTCCTGCATCATGTCTGAGTTATTACATATATATCAACTGATATATTCAAGAGAAAATATCCTTCTACCTCTACAAGTACCTTTATAGTATTTATACTGTATAATGCACATGCTAAGCTGCAGGGCTGTACCTGTTTCCTTGATCTTCACACTTGTAACAAACTTGTTGGTTTGTGTGTGAATTGTACGAACAACAAGCAAGGTCACCCGTGACATTATGGGCCCATTGAAGCATACTCAGCTGTAACATGTATTACTGCAGGTTAAGGCTGTCAATGACTGCCCCGAGCTGTTATTGAACATAAAATTTAGTCTAATTTTTAACACCAAGTTAGGGTCTACAGCTGCCAGACAGGCCCTGACGAAAGTTGAATTTTTATGTAGTGTACTGCTATCAAGAACTGTTGTACAGCTTGAATAGATTTTGTGATCTGTGGTCTCTATGTGCTGTTTGATGACTGATTCATGATCAGTAATGGTAAAAAACGTTGAAGTCTGGACCATCTCTTCTGCTTGCTTTAAATCTGAATTAAAAGAAAGCTCAGGTTGCCCTCATCAATATACGTTATGTATGTGAGAAGACTCATAAAAACCATGACATTTTTCTTTTTAAATTTTTATCTGGACTTGATCAAGATGTTTATTAAGAGCTTTATTTTTTGTATCCCATTTGTTTGTACTTCTAGAGATGAATATCGAAGCATGAAGTGGCAGTGGCAGTCCATGACAAAAACACAAGAAAAGAACTTTTCTGAATTTAGAGAAAGAAAGCATCTGATAGGTAAGGACAAAATACTGTATATAGGCAAAATATTATAAGTATGTTCTTGGTCATCAGTTGTGTTAGTTAACTCTTTTATTAGTATTAAAATATCCAGGAATGATAAACATCAAACTTATCCTTGTGATATCAAAATTTATGATCTTAAGTAGATAGGTAGTGAGAATTAAGAAGATCATCCACTAGAGGTGAATGTTGAAATATACCACTAAATAACATGACTGCAATGTGATTTACAACTGTATCGGTCTTAAATGGACTGGCAATACCCCTACTTTGAACAGTCAATGTTAAAAATTGTTATAATCACTCCCTTAACATAACAGGTTACTATGGAAACTATATATCATAGTGCTGTTCATTTTTGAATAATACACATTTTTATTGTGCAGAATAATAAGATATACATTATTACAATCACAAATAATAATTATTTAGAAATTAAATTAAATGTATTACATCTATCACAGTACACTAAAATTTGTATATCTCATGTAAGATACACGAAATAGGATTTCTTGACTGCTTTCACAGACAAAGATGTAGCAAGAACCGACCGATTACATGTATTCTATTCAGAAGCAAACCACTCTAATGTGAAGAAACTCTATGACATACTTTTAACTTACTGCATGTATAATTTTGATCTTGGTAAGTACAATGATTTACTCACAGTTAGATAAGTAGGTGAAGTTCTATTTTGTCCCCCAAACACCTACTCTATAATAATAATAACTCTAGCCTGTGTGACAGGTGTTCAAAGTGGATTGAGAGGGGAAATGAGAAGGGCTTCATGCTTATCATTTACCCGTCTCCCTCTCATTTAAATGCCTGCCTGCAAACTACCTCTTCTCCTTAAAGTCTCATTCTGTTTCCTGTTTGGTGTTCTCTGCAAAGCAAATGGTTACCCAAGAATAGCTACAACAGGGCAAAATCAAAGGACTTATCAAAAGGTTTTTAGAGTAGCCACACCCAACGTCTCATTGTTAAGTGTCCCTGAAAAGGCATTGCATAGGAATAATTCCTAGAGGGCTTATTTTGCTAAGGGGTACAAGTTTTTTGTTAGTAATATAGAATTTGAAGATACGTAATCAAACAGGTATGTAACGATCTGAAAAGTGCTAAAAATTGTCATTGATGTCACAAATGTACATGTAAACTGAAGGAACAGTGAATCTCAATCTCTGATAATATAAGCACAGCTGTCATTGAGTTTTGAGTGAACTGTAGCCTTGATTGTCACACCTGAAACAAACTTGTTACCTCATGGGTGAATTGTATCAACTATAGTCCAGTTCACCCATAACATCAAGGCCCCATCAAACATACTCGGCCATAGCAGGTGTTACAGGTTACGGTCCTTAATGACAGTCCTGATAACTACTCAACAAGTCATTTATAGAATGATAAATAAGCAGAGTTTTTCCCTGTTAGATCCTTTCCATTTATCCACTTGCAAACTTGTTTCCTAGGCTATGTGCAAGGCATGAGTGATCTTCTTTCTCCAATATTGTTTCTCATGGAGGATGAAGTTGAGGCTTTTTGGTGTTTTGCTGGTTTCATGGAAAAATTGGTAAGAAACCTGCACAGTCAGAAGGCTCATTGGTAAAAAATATATTAGTTGTTTCATGATTCAGCTCTACTTATTGGTATTTTAACACTTTTAAACCAGCTTTTGAGTATTTTCACAGGTTTTATATGTGCATAGGTCGGGTCAATAGTGGCAATGGTATAAAAACAATATCCTCCCTTTGTTGCCAAAATATGCTCAAATATTTGTCCATGAACATTATTTGTTCTGGGAAGCAAACAGTTCTGAGAGCGAAGCTTGAGGACACTGGGAGCTCTGAGGAACAGATAATGTCCAAGGACAGATATCCAAGCATATTTTTGAAGTCAAATGGAGGCTATTGTGTTTGTTATCCTTCAAATATTTTTTGCAACATTTGAAATTTGGGGAATATCACTCGGATATTCCCTAGTTTTAACTGGGGTATATTCAGTCACATGATGTGTTTAAACCAATTGCGTGCAAGCTAAAATAATAATGGATTTTAAGATGTAATAACCATTTCGGTCTGGTTTTTCTTCTGTCTCCTGCTAGGCTCATAATTTTGATGTGAATCAAGAAGGAATGAAAGCACAGCTCCATCAGCTCAGTGTATTACTCAAGTTTGTTGATCCTCATTTCTACACCTATCTTGGTAATTAACTCAACTGATGTTAAAGTGTTTTTCCTTAGTTCAACACATTAATTTTTCTCCGTTTGCACAATTCATTCTGCATTGCTAAATAAAGCAATTTATTGATCTTTGAAAAAAAAAAATTAGTTGGAAGGTGCGTTTATCATTAATTTGTGATTGAAAGAAGAGAAGAGGGAAGTGTTGGAAACATCAGAAATTTTAGGTTGGTTTTCACTAGTGACGGAGTCTGAGTTGGATTCATAAGGGTGCTTACGACATAGTGAAAAGCGGAGTGATAAGTGATGACGGAATCGGAGTCAGAAGAATCAGAACGTTTCCGTCGCTTATGAGCCAGTGAAAACTATATTGGCAGAGTCGGAAGCAGAAGCGGAAGAACAAACCAATCATAAGACCCAGAATCGAGTATTGTGATTGGTTTGTTCTTCTGCTTTAGCTTCTAACTCTGACAATCTACTTTTCACTGAATCATAAGCGGAGTCATAAGCGGAATCAGTCTTCTACTTCCGGCTCCATCACTTTGATTTTCGCTGATTTGATCGTATCGCTCTGCGCTTCTGATTACAACTCCGACTACG
>Ga0126338_10000982_pt1 | contig 17392 bp, 11 predicted proteins | sample OrbCmetagenome_2_FD_92529 | JGI IMG/M metagenome (GOLD analysis project Ga0126338, IMG submission 92529) | Coral microbial communities from Petempiche,Puerto Morelos, Mexico - Orbicella C C metagenome | ecosystem: Host-associated > Invertebrates > Cnidaria > Coral | place: Petempiche,Puerto... | reverse complement strand
TGGTTTCGCTCTTTTTTCCTTAATATCGGCGACTTTTTTTTCTATGTTAATGTTTTTTATTTTTTTTGAGGGGGGGGGGGGATATTAAAGTGAACTGAGGGAAACGTGTAATGGGCGCCTGGTCCTGCTTATGTGAGGAATTCTGTTCAAACATTAGAGTTTCAACCAGTTTGTCTAAAATCCGATTTCATCGGTATAGATTTTTATATAAAAACGTGGGACGGGGCAGAGTGCTAAAAAAAGGGGGGGGGGGGCATTACCTGCGTTGAGTTATGGCATTCCCTAATTCCTCGCAAAGCTTCTTTGCATGACTTGCGGACCTAGATGCGGACCTATGTCGTTATGTGAAGGGGATACTGGGCTCAAGAAAACATCGAGAAGTTCAAGGTAGCGTTCAGTGTAGTTCACGGTCCATGACGGAACAGTTTTATCGTTCCAAAAACAGCTGGATTAGTGGACTCTTTTATCCCTGCTTCGATTTGGAATTGGCCATTGTTTATTCCATTCATCGCTAAACAATGCTCTGTGAGAAAATGAACTATCAGAGTAATTGCAATATAATAAGATTGCGTTTACAAAGGCGACCAATTGTTCTCATGCACTTATGATGCAGAAAGCTTGTATTGGGCATGTTTATATTATGCTAAAGAGCTCAGGTGAGGTGTTTCCTGTGGCACAAGGAAAGTTATATCAAGGGAAAGAGGTAAGTCACGTATAAGTTTAAATACGATAAGAGAACGAGATGAACCATCGGTGTCATTCCACGAAATTATGAAAGTTAAAAATTCATGTTTGTCACGCGGAAAGATAAACTAAAAGTGCATCTCTTTAACAAAATCAAATAACTTCAAGGCTGTTAAAAGCTTTATGAAGCAACGTTTAAATTAAGCTTCATTCATTCAAGTATTTGTGTTGTGTTGACAACAGAGAGCGCTAGTATAAGACTTTTATGCCTTCCCCTTTCTCTCTATATAGCTTACTTTAGCTAGGATTATCTGTTGTTGAACCTTGAATAACTTTTTTGTGAACTTTTAAGCTTAAGCTTATATCTTAATTAAACGATCTTGGCAGCGCATCGGGTGTTCATCTATCACAAGACAAAGGTCAGTCTTATTGTCTTATTCCGTTTAGGAATGTTCACGAAAGGACTCAGATATGAACAACTACGCTTGTAAATTAACTCGTGATCGGCACTTTTGATTATTATAAATGCTATGAGGAATGTGAAATAAAGCTCAGAATGCAAACGACATCTTTCTCCCAGTTGACACCAAACAGAGAACTATAAACTGATTGACTGAATGTTTATCACAATCTTTGGGAATGTGAAGAATTTTTAGTTTTATGTTGATCATATTAGATTTGTCACATACAAAATTGAAGACAATGATTGTATTTTTTCCACTAATTGGCATATAATGAAGTGAAAGAGGGGGAATTTTTCCGGGAGATTTTTTTTTTTTAATTGGAAAATGTATAATTGAATGGCATTCATGTACAATACGATGTTTCTTCAATCATATCAGTTGGTTGTCACTATAGTGAGTTAAAACAGAAAGTGGCTCAGTTAAATCATTAGCAGTAGTTCTGATAAAAAGAACTTGATCACACGTGTAATGGGTTAGAAACAAAAAAGCGACGTAAGTGGTATTGAACTATAATTGTTATGTTAATAGCAGAGTTATGTTCCCAATATTTGCACTACAGCGAACAGGCAATTTCTAGTGATGCATAATTTTGTAGACCTGTACATAGATAATTTCTGAATTGGTTTTTTTCCCCATAAATGATGTAAAGGCTATATGGATCAATTTAACTTAAATTTTTAGAGTGAAGTAGTTTGTAAAGAAACTGTTGTTGAAGGGCTAGCCTCGAGGTGTGTTTTTACACAGATCAGGATCACACAAAGCATGAATATCCACACTGGTAACAGGACAGCTTCTTTGAAACTTGGAGGGACCGAATCCAAGTGTGCAAGATGTGGAAAAACTGTATACTTTGCTGAACAAGTATTTGGCGCTGGGAAGAAATGGCACAAACACTGTTTCAAATGTGCAGCTTGTAACAAAACTGTCAACAGTTCTACCATGCGAGACAAGGATGGTAAGGAAAACAATCACTTTATCGCAAAAGGTTTTGATGTGTTGTGCCAGAAAATATTCATTCTTCTCCCATGGAGGGTTTTTGGTTTGATCCCTGAGAGCCTCCCCCCTGGAATTTCTAATAACCCTGTCCATCAGATCCTTAGGGTGGGTATAGTTTATAGATATTTTGCTAGAGCCACACAATCAGTACTAGTAACAGAAGCTACTTGCCACTGGGGGAAACAAATTCTCAGTTCTCATGACAGAAGTTAATATCTGACACATGCCAAAGCCAGTCAGACAGTTAATGACGTGCTCTGCGGAGCTACAATAAAGGGATAACAGCTAGGCCATCTTGATACCTTGGTTTAAGTACCTTGCATGGGACCAATTAAAAAATATCTTATTGAATGTTTTTCCATCAATTTTCCTTTATTTAAATGTATGTGAACTGCACTTCCTGAAACTGCACATCACTGAAATAGTACTTTATTTGGACCAATCAAAATGCATGTTATGTTGCTGGAACCATAATTTAATGTGACAGGTGATAAGAAGCAATTTTTCGTTAGAATAGGGGAAGGCGCTGGGCCAATAATGTGGGTCACAACCTTAAAAATCCTCTTTCCAGTAACATGAATTTGATCTTCTACTATTGACCTCAAAATGCGCAAACCTGTTTTACACCACCCATCATCTAGGAATAAAGTTTATTTATTTATGTTTAACAATTCCATTGCTTTGTATTTTAAGGTGAGCTGTATTGTGGCAGTTGTCACACCAGGTTATTTGGTACAAAGGGTTATGGCTATGGTGTTGGTAGTGGTGTACTAAGCACAGACACTGGGACGGCAGGAGAAGCTGTTTCTACAGCTCCAAAAACTGCTCCTGTAAACACTGGTGGGTCAGGCACAGGAAAGAGTTGTCCACGTTGTAATCGAGTGGTGTATGATGCAGAGAAGATTCGGGCAGTTGGAAAGGTAAGTTAACTCTGAACATTTTCAGTGCTATATGTCCAGATCTCTGTTTTGTATGAACAGTACATTTCTTGTCCTCCTGTAAGAAAACAGTAATTGGAGATTCACAAGCCCAATAAATTTATACTAACCACATACAACTTAATAGACTGCTGGCAGTCTGTTTTTCTCCTAAAATTCAGCAAGGGGTTATGGGGCAAGACACTTAAGCCTAAAGGGGAATGGGCTAAGCAACCCTTAGAGAAAAAAATGGCTGCCAGAAGTCTAACACAATAAATGGTCCTTCAAAAAATAGAAATTGCTCAAAATTTTAGTCAAATTTCACACCTCTTGCCAACTCAAATTTTTTTTCAGGATGATGTCAAGTGGTTTTCGAAACAGTTACTTTCTAGTATTTTTTAAATAAATTAGACTGTATTTTTAAAAACATTTTCTTCTGCCGTAATAGTTATTACACTTGCAAAGTGGAAATTATAAAGAAATGTGTCTTTTCCAACTCATACAGGAAGGAAAACTTCATGAGATGGTGAGATGGGCTTTAGATTGAGTAGTTCATCATATTTTAATACATTTTTCTTCCAGCCTCTTTTACATTCATACTTAAATTACATATCCTTTTAGATATAGCGCAATATTCAATATGACAATATTACTATTATAATAATGTTATATCATGTCCTTATTATATGCACTGTTTGGTTAATTAGGTTTTTCACAAGCAATGCTTTAAATGCCTGACTTGTAGCAAGGGTCTTACTGCAACAACAATGCGAGACCATGATGGAGAAATCTATTGTCGAGGTATTCTTTTTGTTATTTGCGTTTCTGTGGCTGTCTTTATTATTGCTTGGGCTCCTGATAGGGATTGTTGCTATTGAGAAATTTCATTGATACATTGTGTTGTTTCAGAAAATATCTATATCCCTCCCACAGAGGATTTTTGTGGGTTGTCAACCCCATCCCTCTGGAAAATCCAGTTTTAGTTCATAATTTCCTTTAGAAATTTAAGCTTTTCAGGTCCCCTCCCCCTTGGAATTTCCAATAACTCCCTTGGGGTTGGTATTTATTCATTCGTATTTATTTCTTATCACATTAATCAATCCATGATGAATTCAAGCCTTCATTTGTTTGGTTTTCGTGCCTTTGTTATTATTTATTGAAATATTGTTGACTGAAAGATAAGTTGACCATATAGTTTGAGAACATTGATGTCTATCCCAACTCTGTGAAAAGCCATTGGAAACTCTGAGGGGGCAAGGGAATTCAAAAACCAAAGATTTAAAAAGATTCTTCCATGGGAGGTTAAGGACATTTTGTGGAACAATAATGCATTGACCAACTGTATTTATTAGGTATTCCTTGTATTATTTCTTACAGCGTGTTATGAGAAAAACTTTGCTCCTAAAGGGTTTGGATTTGGCCAGGCCCTGTCCAGGACATGAGAGTTACACCAAACTAGTACACACCTCTGAAGAAAAAAAAAACAGGAACAACAACAGATGCAGAGCAAACCAACAATCTGTTCTCCCTGTGATTGGCATTGTGAAATATTTATTTAAATTAGCATCAAGAAGTGTGCATTGCCTTGATGTAGTTCTTAATTCTCAGAACTTATACGAAACCAAATGTATAGAAATCAGGAAGACAAATTGATTGTTTGATCTTGGAAGTGAAATGGTTGATAGAAATAGTACTGTTAGAAGAATCGAAAGTTTTACCAAAACCACACTTTTCTACAGATTAGACTTTCATTTAACTTGCAGAAATTATTTTATTAGAAATACATGATTCAATAAAATGCTATATTTTACAGTTTTGTATGAAGTTGTGCATATGCATTCAACAGATCTAGTTTAATCTTTTGCATTTTTTAAAGAATTATATATAAAAAAATCCACTCACTCATTTTAGGTAAGTTAAATGTTTCAAGCTGCCCAGGCTTTAAGGTATAGTTTTATTCATGGCCTTATCAGTGATAGTGTAGTGTTCATTCATGCAAAACAAGAATTGGTTTGCCCTTTTATGCCCGGGGAGGTGGGGGGGGGGGTTACTCCCTTATATGGGCTATGTAGGTATGTGCGGTCCCAAAGGGTATGGTTTTCAGCCGTTTTGGTCATAAATGCGGTATCGATTTGGCCATTTTGGTCTTAAATAGGGTATAGTTTTTGTACTCTTTTCTTGAATTGGGTATGGTTCTTAGAGAAAGTTACTTTTTCATCATTATCGATAAGACCATAAACAAAAGCCCTTCAGAAATTATGTTTAGGGCAACTGTGTCAGCCACAGGTCCTTGCATATGGCTGTTGCACCTGAAATTTGAATCGACCAATCAGGATTCAGCAGGCGGGAAAAGCTTTACTGTCTTGACGTCAATGTAAGTTAATAGGAAAGGCATTGAAATCAGGCAACTTTCTCACTGGATATGGCTTTAAATATTCAAGAAAAGGGATTTCAAAAACCATATCAGATTGTAAAAAGTGAAAAACATGAAGCATTTTGTGTCTCCAAGCTCCTAATTTGGTGCCAAAAATAGGTCACCGGCGTACGGCATGGCAACTCACTGGTAGTTTGTCGAGTGTCGCCAGGTAGGATAATATTTGTTTTATTTTGAACAAAATATGCTGTTCCTCGTCAAATTAAACCCGGAATTCTCAAGTTAACTATTAGAAGAGGCCAAAGCAACTCTAGCATTGTCTTTATTTTTGTTAGCTGCGAAGAAAAAGACTATTATTGGGTCATTTCGGTAGGGCAGCTTGGTTTTGACTGCTGCTCGTTCTGTGAGCGTAGCCACCATATGTAATTGCAAGGGCAACGGTCAAAAATAGGGTATTGAATTTTTGGTCTGGTCATAACTGGGTAGGGAAAATTGCAGATTTTGGTCATAAATAGGGTAAGGGTTTTGGGAAGTGGGCCACACACCCCTACCCAATTTTTCCGGGCGTACCCCTGCCCCCTCAGGGGCTTTAATGACAGTAGCATATTTTCTTAATGAAAAGCAGTTTACCTTCAGTTTTATCTGACAGGAGAACAGATAACTAGATATTTCAAGTTTTCACTAATTTATTGTTTTGGTCACGTCTAGTGTTAGTTAAAATTCGGATTACAGTCGTTTTGCCTACAATTCGTTTCGCTAGATTGATTATTTATACGCAAGGGTTCTGTTCAAGTCAAAGGGATGATTAAACACAAAAGGTTTATAACAGATTGCTTTAATACTTTAATAAAATAATAGTATAGTCTTTTTGAATTTGTCTTGTCTTGTGTATGCGGTTTTTTTCTAGATGCAAACCAAAGGTTCTTTGAGCTATCTCGTGCAACAGTTCTCCGTATCTCTACTTTCCATTTTTTCGGACATGCGTGACCTTTGAGATACGTAGAGACGTTACATAAATCTGTAAGGTTTCGTATCCCTTTAGGGGTTTGAGGTAAGGGGTGTCTCCCAGTCACGTTTACTAACTATCTGTAGACCAAGTCAGTAAACCATACCCTTTTTAGGACAAACGTACAGTAAGAAATCCTTGGAAATCGTTTTTTTAAGATATAATGCTCGCACTAGCACAAAACAAATAAAAGGAACTGACCTGATAAGGCGAGGCGAGGCGTCTTTATTCGTGAATCGTTCAGAACTGATTTGTGCCATACAATATGAACGACCTCGGACCATCGAAAGAAAGTTTCTTTGCCTCATCTGGTCGCCAGTTTTCTCTCTAGGGCTTACACATAGAAACTTCAAATTTCTTCAATATTTCATTACAATTGTCTCTCGAGAATTGTACTTTAATACAGTTGAACCTATCCTATCCTTAACGAGGTTTTGATTGAATCTTGGTTCGATCGATACTTGCAGTACGGGAAGTGGGAACGAGATGTAACAGAAAGGAACTAGAGGCGTTGATCGACCAACTATTCTCTGAAAACGAAACTACAGTTGAACCTCTCCACAACGGCCACCTTGGGGACGAAGAAAAGTGACCAAGGTGGCCCGGCTTTATGCCCGGCCTTTATGGGGAGGTAGGCGTATAATATGACACCGATTTTCTTCTTGGAGTTCAATATTTTTATCTTTGAAAAGCATATTTAGCATGTAAATACACAATCAAAATATATCGAAAAAACGGAAACCAAACAGAAACAGAGACCAACGTCGACGCGCAGTATATAAGATCAAGTTTCGTGACCTTTTCCAATTAAAAATGGGTTTTGTATACACCGTTCGTCGGTTGTTGATTAACTGGCCGTTGTCGAGAGACCGTTCGTGCGCTGGGGCAAAAAAGTGGCCGTTGTAGAGAGGTGGCCGTCAGTGGAGGTTCCACTGTACTCATTATTTTCAACAGTTTTAACATCATGTAGTACTCCATCCTCAAGACACAAGGGGCTGCTAGTCGGCACGATGCGATATTTTCGGGCGAAAGTTTGCTTCAAGGATACTCAGGGGCTTTTCCGCTCAGGCTCTTGAAGTAAACTTTTGCCCGAAAATATCGCATCGTACCGACAAGCAGCCCCTGGGTTTCCGAGGATGGTAGTACTTGGGCATTGGGAATTACTTTCTTCATAACTTGTGCAACAGACTTGGAATGGACAAGTGAGGAAGGTGAATCGTCCACCCTTGCTTGAACCTAGTATCACCCGGTAGGAAACAGCCGCAGGTGGAGAATGAAACACTGGGTATTAGGACCTACTGCACTGATCAAGCTTCAGTTGAATTATTGATAATCGGTTGTTGAATTTCCCTCTCATTCTTGTAGAGCAGTAATTTACAGATATTTTCAGTCTTGGCATACAATCTCATCAAGGTGGTGAATCAGAGATGAAATATCTTGCCAATTGCTCGAAATGTGTCGCTGTGGAGCTGCAGAAAGGAGAATTTAACAACATGATCATCTAAATTTATGACAAACAATGCCTGTCTGGTCCCTCTGGTACCTGCTGCTGGCTTTGATATTATTTCACTCTGTGTTTTGCAGTGAAGCTCATAACAAAGGTTAGTTAAGATTTATCTTCCCAAATTAAAATTCCTGTTAACTTCTTCAAGTATAAAGCTGAGATATATTTTGAATAAAGAAACGGGCGAGCACCATCAAATTATTGAAAAACATCATGACCCATCATGGCCGAACAATTGATCTTCTGTAGGTCTTTGCCTTGGCTCAGTAAATAATATTATTCAAAATTTCAATTTTCTCAATAAGCTCTACTTTGAAATCAGTAATTATCGTTTGGTCAACTATGACCGGATATTTGTACTGATGAATTCTTTAAAGGACGCATTTGTCGGTTTTGTGGCAACATAGTTGACTGTCAGGGACTGGTAACTACACGAAACAGGATATTATCGATCTTTCTTTTGTTGTGAGCGGCAAATACTCTATAACAGACATTGAACACTTCAATGTGTGTGTGTAAACACTTGACTTTATGACAGGGTCGATATGAACACAAAAATCTGTTTCAGTTTATAGCTTAAAACGCAAGTAATGTCTCAACGTCATTTCCATTACAAAGAAAATCCTAGGGTCGGTTTCATTCACAAGAAATAATGATCAGGCGAACTTCCCGATGGAGGTCGGCGCTGTGCACACGCGATTTGGAGTATTGCTTTTCCGATTGGACGGTACGCTAGTTCATTCCGCAAAATTTTTTCCAGAGCAATTTCCTAGAAGTTGTTTACACATCTGTGAGTAGGCTCGATTACCAGCCGCTGTTCGGGAAAGGAGCACACGTTCCTCCCCCGTAGACCCGACTCGGAATCGAGCTAGCCTGTATGGGAGGAGAGGGAGAAACAAAACCACAGGTGAACCCAGCCGAGACGGGGATCGAATCAGGATCTATCGACAGTCTGAAGTCAATGCATCAAACCATTGGAATTAAAAGCTGTATTGTGATGGGCATGTTTAGCTTTTTAAGGAAAAGGCCATGGGAAATTGTTTCATTTACTCAGTTTACGCTCTTAACATTTCTGGTGTGATTATGAACTTCTTTACAGGATCAACTGTTAAGCAACACAAAGAATCTCTTCTAAAGTTCTTCAAGCTTAATGATGAAAACCCAACTTCGGAAAATGCAACTTTGAACATAACAAACAGTCCGGGGAGATGTGGACTCCTAACCAAGAAACTCTGCGCCCAAAAGCATAAAAGTAAAAGCAACACGGTGAAAAAATCATTTCGTCCTTACTATTATGATGACGACGACGACGAAGATTCGGATGATTACGATGAAACCGCCGATGACGACGACTTTCCGGAGGAAACCGAGACAGGTTCTTATCGATCTTATGCACCTCGGGATCACGAAAGGCCATACGATGATGAGTCCGAAGATTACGATCGCGAATCTTGGCGAGGTCAAAACTTCGACGATGAAGACTCTGAGCCACGTGAAAGGCCTGGGTACGAGGGAGATATGGATGATTGGGACTGGGACTCACCAAGACGTCATGGTGAAAGACACACTTTCAAAGGTGCTAGGATCATTGATCAACCCAATAATTTTGCACTAAATTTAAAGAGAATCACTTGTAGTTTCTTTGGTTTTGCATTTTTTGTGAAGTTGATTTCATTTCGAAAACTCGAATGACTTGCAATCCATCAAGTAAAAATAAGATTGCACCTCTTTTCTCGCTCTTGCCTCATTAACGTGTTTTCCCATGCATACTATCGCTAACATGGTTTCCTGCAGCGAAATACGAGATACAAAAACCCTCAACTTGTCGCACAACATTGTTTCGTTGCAAGTTTTGGGTCGACGTTTCGCATTTTTCACCTTGCGTGATGAACTTGTGGCGCAACAAAAACATTTGTTGCGTTTTGAAGAAAGTTGTTGCAAAAAGTAGAGCGAGAGTCTGCTTTGAGCAACAAATTAAATTTAGGCCTTGTTGCTCGTTTTTCATCAAACTCACAACTTGTCACGCAACAAATTTGCTCATGCTCAAGCAAATCAACCAATCAGCGCGCGGTATTTCTTCAACCCGCAACAAATGTTTTTGTTGCGCGACAAGTTGATCACGCAAGGTGAAAACGCGAAACATCGACCCAAAACTTGCAACGAAACAATATTGCGCGACAAGTTGAGGGTTTTTGTATCTCGTATTTTGCCGCCTTTACCATCGTAACATGCTCGAGCCGGTCCGTATTTTTGATCGGCTGGTATGTAGTTGTTATAACCCCTATGCTATGTATACAGATCCTCAAATGTAGAAGGGGCATCGAAATCAAAAATCGGTTTGCTCCTGTCTTGCAGATAGAGAAAGATGGAGGTCACATGACGTTCCACAAGACGACGATGAGTTCGAACCAAGCTATTCCACTCAATATCGCCATCACCCAAGACATTCGCATTATCGACATTATCACCATCAGTATCGACCCCCAGTTCATGCAAGTTATCGAACATTCAGCCAAGCCGCGCCTTCGTGGCCTACGTACTTCCAGGAGTATTCAAGGCGTAGCCCTTTCGCTGCCCCTGTACCGTATGTTACTAATCCGGCGAGCGTGGATTGGACAAGAGGTCTCGCCTCTTACCAGCCAAGGTGGCAGCCTCGGTATTACCCTCCTGTGGCAGCTACATCTGCGCCGCAATCGTTCAACACTCGGCTAGCAGGCCCTAGCAGTTTGAACCCTTACCAACAGAACATACTCAGCTATCAAAATCGGGAGTCCAATTCATTTTTTATTCCACCCTATCATGTTTCATCGCCTTCATACTTACGAGCTACAACGCGTAATCTCGTGGATTTTACTATCCCAAACTCTCTCCCGGGAGTAGCAGTGAGTTCCCCTCGGCTATCTCACCATATCTATCATTACCCTCCGGTAGTTTCTCACTCCAGACATATAATCAGCCCGTTTTCTAGACCGTTTATAAGACGTCGGGAGTTTTCTGACGCAGTTCTTAACAGACTCAGAGACATGAATCTTCATTAGCAAGAAGGCACGATCTGTTATGCTGTGATTTCAGCAACAATCTTTAAAAGTGAACGAGATCTCGCAGACTGACAAGATTATCAGCGTTTCAGTGCAACCTGATTGAAAAGTTCATCAATAACGAAATAAAGAGCTGCATCGCCATGCAAGATCTGGTTAAGCTCTCGCGATTTATTCAATTCCTACCATTCTATGAACATTAAAAATAACTAGGTGGACACGAATTTTCGTCGTAATATCAAAAGGTATGACATAAGATATATGTTATTATTCATAATGTTCTCTGGCTAATCATTTAATAGTCATTGGGTAATTATAATTCATTGCACGACAGTTAGACAGAAACATTTTTCACAACAGGACGGCAGGCTGACTCAAAGCTTGTTGTTAGTGCTGTGGGCCGCAAAATGGGCAGAGTGGTCGCTGAAAGCAATTGCGCATGTGCAGGACTAATCATTTTAACATCCGCCGAGTAAGAGATAGACACTAGTCGCTGGGCTGGCCGCGTGGGCTGAAGCGTAGTACTTGAGACTGGTAACGAGACCATGGAATTTGGTTGTGGAACAGGGTGCAACAAAGGTGTAGGGACAGCGGTCATCTGAGGTAATCCTGTTGAGCTTGTGGGTAATGTTGGAGGTGTTGACGAGGCGTCAATTTTGAAACATCCTGGAAACAAAAATTACAGTCAGGGTAAATTTCCAGTGATGAGCTTATCCGCCCTAAATCTTGTATCCAGCCAAAGTTCTCAGAAGGAGCCTCGGGGACTCTAAGCAATAGGGTACAAGATTGATGCACGCATTTTGGACCATCGTGTTGGGCACTTTTTATGGACTCTGAACACATTCTAGAAAGAGTGCTGTATTACATACATTCCGTCGCCTTACTCGATCAAAATATCAATTCTCTCTCCAATCGTTTTTCTGTTGGTAATAAGGCGACATGTTTACTCGTCTTTTAATGAATTGATTCATTTCTAACGCCGGACTGAACGTAGTGTAAACTTAGGACCAATTAGGGGAGCTTTTATATTACAACCAATCAGAGAAGCCATTATATTGCAATCAGTAAGGGAAGCCGTTATATTGCGAAGAATACAAAAGCAAAAAACCGACACAACGTAGAATGATTTTTTGAAGGTGTACTATATTTCGGCTGGTCAAACCAGCCTTCTTCAGGTACATTGTACCTGAAGAAGGTACATTGTACCTGAAGAAGGCTGGTTTGGCCAGCCGAAATATAGTACACCTTCAAAAAATCATTCTACGTTGTGTCGGTTTTTTACTTTTGTATTCTTCATTTTGTATGTAAAGCCGATTAGATCACTATTGATCCAACGTATACCAGCAGGATCATCGTTCCGGTTGCTTGCTTAAACATTTTATAGTCATTATATTGCAACCAGTCAGGGAAGCCGTTATATTGCAGCTTAGAACTGATAGAACTTCAGTAAACTCCTCTTACTAGTTCACTCAAAACGTTTCTCAAAGTAAACTGACTAGTATTTCTGATGATTTTTACTTACTGACTAAAAGACACCCAGGGTAAGACCATAAGGAAAGGAAAATAAAAACAAAAACAGCCATTCCACGTGCTTTCAACAAGAACCAGTTGAGGGTGACAAAGTTTCTGCGGGTGCTGTGAAACAAAAACAATAATATGAATATAACAAAAGAATCCTTGTTGACTAATGATGAAAGCAAGATTTTTGTAGAATTTTCTTGAGATAAATAAAAATCTTCTTTTAGATAACTTTACTGAGCGTAATTTCGCTAAAAATACAACAGTAGCATAATAAATTGTAAGAACTAAACTGTACTCACCCTTTTTTATCCTTTGAAAGCATTCTAGTTCCGGTCCACTATCATTCTCCTCCAACCTTGTTTTGACGTAAAATTAGAGTGACTGCCTGCTAAGCTTATAGGGAAAACTGTCCCATCTTCCTTCATGCGCATCTGTAATGTCTCAATGTTTCCCACAGTGCATAGCGCCCTCAGAGGTTTCTTGCCAAAATACTCGGCGACCTAGTAGCGATGTGCAGCTTGGCAACTCCACCAGCAAAAGCATTTTGGTGACAATTGTGCTTGCGTTTTCATGTTTCTCATGGAATAATCATCGCCCTGGTTACTCTTAAAGGCTGTGTTCACACTTTTTACCTAAGCTCTGGTGCCTGGGCGCCGGCACAAAGCAGTATACCCTACAATTAAGTATTTTAGACCAAAACCGCTCAAAATAAGAGAATATATTCTCTTGCTCAAAACCATACCTCTTAGGGCCGGGGGGGGGGAGGACTCTCATATAAAATTGACGGGGTGCTCGTTGTACCTTTAGGGGTTAAAAAAACGGCTTTGAACATGTCCTGTGCTGTGATTGGCTACCCGAGAGGGCAAGATGGGAGAAATCCTGCCATTTCGGGACTGCCCGCTTTATCCCGCAAGCCCGAAGAGTTTGTTCCTTTTGCCATGTAGTAAGTCCTTTATCACCCAAGCTTGTTGACCCCCTCCCTTCTCGTTCGGTCAAGATAGCTGGATATTGACCAAGTTCTATTTTGCGTGTTTATGAACCGTGAAACCCAATAAACGCGAAAAAAAGAACGAGGCCAGTGTACAGTCACCGAACACTTGCCCAGTAACCCATACCAGAAATTATTTTGCTTATTCCGCTCGAAACTTCATTCTGCTCTCGCGTAATTGTAAACGCGGTATGAGTTTCGTCACAAATCGAAGAATAAAGCACGATATCAAGTTTTCTTCTTGTCCCACGGGTCTGCTGGTCGTCCAAACTGGCCGTAATCCATGATTGTCAATTAAAACGATGCATAACAATTCGTTGTTATGACTAAGTTGACAAAAAGATCAAAGCAAGCGCTTATCTCTGAATCATTTGCCCATATGGGTCTCCACGTGGTCTGTCAGAATGGATTAGATTTCACGCTTTATTCTTAGCTTTTTTTTGACATCAACTCGATGGGAGCAAACCACAATGGATAATTCTAGGCTTGTTGTTATTTCGTTTGATATTTCATCGCGTTAATGCAAGAAAGTCTTTTATGTGGCACTTAAAGCTGCCAGCAAAGCAAAGTGACAAGACCAGGAACTTTGAAAAAGATAAGAACTGATGAAAATAAATTTAAAAGTGTATAAAATTTGCAGAAGAAAAGGAAAAGTCTACGGAGCCAGGAGCGGTCATGGGCTCCTGGCGGAGCCAAGATTGCACTGTATCAAAATGGCTTCCTGAGTGGTGTACGAAAAACGTGCAATTTGATTCCGGCCGTTGCCTGAATGGGAAAGGATCTTAACTAATAGCCCTTCAGGCGTGATAAACTTTGAACCAAAATCCACAGAGTACTGATCCGGGATTAAATCGGTTGAAAAAGAGGAAGAAAGGATATCTTTGTTTATGTCGTGCCCGGAGTGAAAAAGGCGTACATAGATAATTTCCTACCCCCACTTCCGGCTTCTCACTGGAAAAAAAAAATCCCTGGCACTGCTTCGAGTGTTTCAAAACAGACAGTGTCTGATCCGTCGATTCTATTTGTTACCCATTTGCAAACTAAAAGATTTTGCTTATTAGAATCAACTATTTGATGCTGTACAATTTTTGCATAAACTTTTTTTACCATTTAAGTGCCAACGATATTTGAGATGAACGCATGATGGCATTTTGTGGACGTGAGGTTCAAGCACTTACAAACGTCCTTACAGCTTCCGTTTTGCTTAAAAGGAGCTTTCCAGTTCCCTGCTATAGGTCTTGTTTATTCCCCTCTTGCTAAGCCTCACTCTGTTCGGAAAGGTAACGAAAGAGCTATAACTGATTGTGTCTTTCATGGACTTTGCATTATAAAATTGTTTGTTCAGCCATTTTCACAGCAGACAATAGGTCGCGAAGAGTTTAGCCATTACCCCCTGCAGAGTGCCTCGGTCAAGTGTTTGATTCTCGCTGTCAGTGATAGTTGTTGAATGTCTCGCGGGAGATGGCGGGCTTCCTGAGACATAGTTGTTTTCTTTTCCTTGTTGCTTTATTACCAACGTTTGGTGGCTGCATTCGCCCATTTGCAGTTCCAAAGAATCTTTTCGTGCACGGCACCTCTCCGGATACCTTGCCAGAGGGAGTTCGTGTGATTCGACGGGCGCGGGAAGCTCACGATGAAGTTGATCTGGAAAGTCCGCAAGAGCTCGTAGAAGACCTTCACGGGCGCTTTCGTCGTGATGCAAGCCCCGAACCGGAGGTTTCTCGTGTGAGTTTTGATTCAAAGTTCGTAATAAGTTCTGATCTGTAATACGTCTTTTATAAGCCTACCGGGTGATAACCAAAGGTTGCTGAATGATGAAAAACTACGCTGCATATTTAAGCTTAATCTCCTTCACTGATCTTTTGTGTTGTATTATTATTTTTTCCTTTCAGTTCTCTCTTGGATACTACGACACATATTTTATGTACTGGCCTCGGAATCGTTTCAGGGAAAACTACGTGTTCTTGCTAGGCAAGAACACTACACGCAGTAAGTCCAGCAAAGTTTTCGTGTCGACAGACTACGGAAAGAGTTTTACAAGTCAGAACTTAACAAGTCCAAGCACTCCATCCCCATTGATTGACCAGATATACTACGGAAAAGCTGATCCTCACCTGGTAAGGCAGATCACTGTTCGTGCTGCTGTAATATCTTGTGTTTTGCTCTTGGTATGATAGCGTTGTTACATAACTTGTCGAGGTCGACCCACGTGTGTATTAAATAAAACAACAACATCAATTTCAGTGCCAATGGGAGAAGCTTTAGCACGCTCACTGCTTTCGCCTGTACCTCTGTTATTAGCTAGTTATCGGCACTTTTCGTTCATGACAACACAGAATCTGTCTGTTTATCAAGTCGAGTGTACATGTCGAGGTCGGCTAAGGAATGGGTAATGCAAGCAGAAGGTCGAATATAAGTTGAAGTGTCGAATATACACACATGATAATTAAGACATCGAACATAACTTACGTTACGTTGTGAAAAATTTAATTTTCACTCGGCGTCAAAACTTTTTTAATTTGGTCTCGTGCTGTGTGCGATGATAAGTTTTCGTGAATGAGAACTGTTTTAGTAATTGATTTATGCGTATTTATTTCGTCAGCAAATTGCTATATATAAGCTTAATGGTTGTGTACCTAAGAGTACGACTGTCGCGTAGAATTTGTCGGCACGATAAACAACGTTGGCGTTGTACTCCGCCTCAGAGGAAAGGAAAGTATATTAGAGTACTTTTTGGTTGTGGTGAAGGCGTTGGTGTCTGAATAAACCACATTTGTTTCTTGTAATTAGTGTTCGTGGACACATATATCTCGTGACTTGGGACGTGGGTATCGCGATTGACCAAAAGAAAGTACAAAGTGAAATTCATTTCAAACGTTGGTTTTCGAGTCTGAGGTGGATCGTTTTTTTTTGGTTTTCTGTGATTAATTAAGTATTTTTCTGGGGGGCTTGAATAAACCAACGTTTTTTGTATTGCAAATAGTTTTCTATAATTGAAATGTTTCTGAATTGATCTCGTTGTTTAAAATAGAAGCATGCTACGTAATTTGCTTGCTGTCAATTTCTGTTAAACATTTCACAGTTTTGCTTCTTGTATAACTAGGAACTACAGCATTGACCTGTCGTCTGTGAGTCTGCTGTGCAACTGAAGTGATTAAACAGTACTGCCAGTAATAAATTATGTTCAACTATAGAGGCAAAATTTCTAGTTGATTTACCCCATGCAAGCAATTAACGTTTCAAACTGCAGTGGTGATGGAACTTATTTTTTATTATGACTGAGATAATTACTTGAATGTGATTGACTGAGAGCCTGGCCTATTATATCTGGGGGCATTTGGCAAAAAGTGATTGGCTGAGAGCAGACCAATGTATCATCATTAGTCTTAATTTGTACTGTTGTTTTGTCTGGGCTGTAATAATAATTATTATTATTTGAAAAATATGCCTCAATACTTGAATCATCCACAGACCTGCTGCAAACTGCAACAGGTGTCAAAGTGGCAGATTCTTGAGTTATAAAGTATTGATAAAGAGCACAATGACACAGACATAAATTTTATGCAAAGTGTGCTGTATACATTATAAACATTTCTAAAATGAGGGAAACAAAGAGAGTCACAGTAGCTTTTGTTTGGCATGATAAAACATACTATAACGTCTCAAAAAGGTAACATGTTCATTGTCATGCCTAGCATGAGAGTTATTCTTAAGTGGGTCTGAGTTTCCCAACAGCAAGTAGTCAACAAGACACAGGACAATTGACTGCTGTTCATAGAAAACAAGAAGATCTGTTAGATCTTATAACCGCGCTTTAAAAATGAAACGGTTCGCTTAGCACTACCGTCGGAACGCAGTGCACATTCCAAAGCAGTCATTGATGATTCTTTTCTTACTGTA
>Ga0126338_10000981_pt1 | contig 17392 bp, 7 predicted proteins | sample OrbCmetagenome_2_FD_92529 | JGI IMG/M metagenome (GOLD analysis project Ga0126338, IMG submission 92529) | Coral microbial communities from Petempiche,Puerto Morelos, Mexico - Orbicella C C metagenome | ecosystem: Host-associated > Invertebrates > Cnidaria > Coral | place: Petempiche,Puerto... | reverse complement strand
CGTTCGCCATATTACTCCTAAATTCTTCTTTCATTTGTCCACAGTACAATTGTCCGCTGACTGGATGCATGAATGCAGACTCATGCGTGTTAAATGAAGTGTCGAAGGTTTACGAATGCAGTAAGTAGGTACCGAATGGAAAATATTATGGTTCTCGTCTCCAATGTCGCTTGGTGTCTTAATTCTCATGAATTATTTTGTGTATCTTGAATAAAAATATACGCATGAAACCTTCACCCTGCTTCTGTCCTTTCATTTACTCTTCATATTCTGCAAGGGGAAAAGCCCAAGCAGACAAAAGATGTCACTACAAATTTGGACTGAGCGCGGGTGGGGAATGTACCTAACACTCTGCACTATCTACCGTCCATAGGCAGGCAGTCACTTTAATTCAAATCTCCATTCCAGCTCCTATGAAAAGCTGTGCTGACCTGTACAATGCTGGTAAAACAAGCAGTGGTGTTTACACAATAGACCCTGATGATTCAGGAGCCTTTGATGTTTTCTGCGACCAAACGACAGCTGGCGGGGGGTGGACAGTGTTCCAGAAGAAAATAGACGGTTCTGTTGATTTCTACCGCGACTGGGCCGACTATAAGAAAGGCTTCGGTAACCTGAATGGCGAGTTTTGGCTGGGACTGGACAAGATACACCGCCTAACCAACAGTGATACTTTTAAGCTTCGAGTGGATCTGGAGGACTGGGAAGGAGAGACCAGATTTGCCGAATACGACATGTTTGCAATTGGGGATGAAGCTTCAAAGTACATTCTCAGTCTTGGATCATATTCAGGTACATCCTTCAAGTTATGAAGCTACAGCCAGGATCTAATTTTGCGACCTCTTTTCGTGCATTGCTAGTAAACGTTAACCGAACATATTTCAGTCTATACACGCTGTTAAACACAGCAGAAAAACAAATTTATAAACTAGTTGATTTTATCTGTCAATGTAAATTGTGGCGAAATATAGAATGTTGTGTTCTGGTGTAAACGTATGAACTTTAAACCATTTCATTATCAATATTCATGATTTTGTGTGCTTTTCAGGATCAGCTGGTGATTCTCTTGTTAGGCATGGTGGTTATTCTTTTACAACCAAAGATCAGGATAACGACTGTTGGGGTAAAAACTGTGCTGTGATCTTCAAAGGAGCCTGGTGGTACTGGGAATGTCATTACTCTAACCTGAATAGTCTGTATCATCAAGGTGGTGAACACTCATCATATGCTGATGGTATCAACTGGATGCACTGGAAAGGATATCACTACTCCATGAAACGAGCTGAGATGAAAATCAGACCAGTTAACTTCTAAAACTGGTGTGTTTTTGGTTTGCCTTGCACGTTTGAATGACTCTTTTGTCACACAGTTTTATAACATTTGACTCACTGTACTGCTTTGAAACATTATAAGTTGCTTCAAGAGTGTAGATAACAAACCTGTTAGAACTTTTAGGCACTGACGATTCCGGTCTTCGTTGTTGCTCCTGGGTGATACTATATAAGAAAGTGTAGTTAGCTGGCACCAAGTTAGTTATTTTCACCAAATTAAACCATCGTGATATATGTGAAAAAAGGTGTGATCTTTACAACAAGGACTGAAGGAAAAAACGGTTACTGGAACGCAAAATGTAATGTCTTCGACCCCAACTGTCGCGACTCTCATTTCCAAAAGAAGACAGTGGATGTATAACTGATTAAATATGCAGTTAAATTTTTCTGTTCCCCGTTGACATATTCTCGAGCCTTTTGTAAATAGACTTCTTTCGGTTCCCTCCCTTGGTTGAGCTTTACTGAACTATATAACTCAGTGTCTAGCCGGAAAAGAGGAAGTCTGCTATAGGCCCACAGATTTTCGGTCTAACTTAGACTAGTATGGAGTCATCTGGAATATGATCCCGCATTTCAGATTTCAATTCGGTTTCCAAGCGTTCGTCGCGATTGTTTTGATCTTGGGTGATCTTAGGAAGTCTTTGGTCTTCGCAAGTTTATGGAACTTGCACAAGGCTTGGTCCATAAACTTGCAACAACAAAAAACAACAAAACAAAACAACAAAATCAAAAAACTCTACTAATATTGGTCTAATAAGGATCTTAGTAGCTTGTTCTGAATAAAATTTTTTGGGGGGATCAATGGTCGAAACGTCGTCGGATGTTCTCCAAAATCTGCATAAATGTTCAAAACTGATTGGGAATGATGTAATGACATTTGGATAATCTTGCTAGAAAATCTTCCTTCCTTCGAATCCTTGTTAAAAAGTGGTGCTTTTTTTTTTTTTTGCAAACTCACTGTCAAAGCAAACCAAATATGAAGCAAATCTGAGCGATCTGATGGGTTTTTTCTGGGTAGGGGTTTTGCCATAAGGAACGATTTCATGTACCGTTTACACTGTCATAAGTCGTGCTTTATTATTATTTTTTAACGAAAATTCAAGGTTTCAGTGCCCTATAATAGAGTACTTCCTAGTATACATATTTGGTCGAGGATTCAACTCAGGATCGTATAATAGTTGTAAAATAGGTCTGAATGCTGAGTCTGAATTATTGTATACGTAACAAGTTGTATGAACCCTTGGGCTTTTGACCCAGATAGGACTGACAGTAATTTCCACGCGGGGGCGCCATTTGGTTTTGTGATCCTTGCGAAGGAACAGGCTCACTAAGCGAGCTCATAGAAGCAAGTACTCGACTAGAAACTCGCAACAGCTAAATATCCCCCTTTTAAAATCCAGCTGCTAGTGGCCAGAGAACTGAACATATCATTATAATACTGTCTGAAACTCTTTAGAATCTACCTTAAAATTTTGCGAATCCGGTAGCAACTTTTACGAACCCATCAAAATTCTTAGCTTCTAAGAAAATTGACCAAGGTCGTTTAATGATTGGAATTTTTACTCGGGCCTCCGTAGGAAAGCCCGAGTCTTAAAATGCAAGCGTTTTGGTCGCCAAAAGGGGGGTTATGGTCTCAGGCGTTTCACGCGTAAACCGTGGAAACCGGGTACGAGATATGCAAAACACAACAATGCTGTGTATGTACAACTGAAGTATTGGGGGGTTTCAGCAACCACAGCAGCAAGGCCGAGGACAACGTCGATTTAATTTTATCCATAACCTACGTAATATTTTCACGATTCTCTGAATCTGTTTAGTTTGTTTGTCGGTATTAGAACTGTACTTCTCAAACTCATAAAATTTATCTCGTTTAAACAACGGAAATCATCATCGTGACGGTGTTCGGATATCTGATCTTTATTAACATAGATCTTTAAGATTTTATTTCTCCGTTTTCTTCTTATATTTATTAGTTTCGATTGACAAGATATACCAAACACTCAAGACCGTGTTTGACCACGTTACGAAACACCCGGAAGTTCGTCAAAAATACTCCACTGCGTGTCGTGGTTTCAACTCTCTGCTCGGTGTTTGGAAATGTGGTCATACACGGTCTTTCGTGTTTGATATAGTACTCTGCTAGCAGCTAGCTATGTAAAGACATCATTCGATTCCAACTAGAGCCATTGTTGATTTATTTCTCGTAATGGCTGACTTTCTCCAGGAAAAGCAAGATTTGGGCGCGTCCACTCTAGGCCTGAGAAATTTGAAAACTCAACGTGACATCTACGGTTAGGCCTGCCATCCACACTCAGTATAATCCGTCAAAAAAATGGAGCTTTTCTAAAACGCTCTTCAAACCGGATGAATCTGAAAACCCCGCCGTTGCGTTCTAATGTGGGGGAAAAATTTTGAAAACGGAGCTTTTCGAAAACTATGACGTCACTATAATCATGCAATTTCCGTGCCCGAGTTTTCCTTCAACACAAATCCAAAATGGCCGCTGATTGTTGCCAAAATGAGCAGTGATTGTTGCGTTTTCAAATCTCTCCGGCGTACTGTAGACAGGCGCACTGTAAAATTTTAACCGAGGCAATATCAGAAGAAAACGTTTTTTTTGTATTGATTTATTTTTTTCAAATGCGCAGCCTCTGACGCGAACTTGTCGAAACTTGAAATAAATATATAAATTCCAAACTTTTTACCGATGTTAGGGCCTCGGGTCGCCTGTTAATAGCTATGGCCCTGAGAGTGGTATGGTCTGCGAGGCAACTATATTTGTGTTTCAGATATTTTCTGCCGAGGTTTAGTTAATTTTGGCCACGCCTGCAAACATGTTGTGTCAACTGGTGAATAAGCTAAGCGAACCTAGAGCTCTCTTGTCCTGTCTGATCGGGCTTTTTAGCCTAGAGTTTTTTCATTGGATGGAAATTTTGTTGCCTGCGTCGTCTTACGAATTGCCGGCGGCGAAATGAAGTAGCATTGGAACTTTACCGGCACGAACATTCCCACAAGTTTGGTGCTCAATTACAAAAAATATGGAATGTACCATTCAAAAGACACCTTTAAGTTTTGATAAAGATTGCTACTTGTTAATTTTCATCCACATAGAGATGGTAACTTGTTAATTTTCATCCACAAACGTTCGCCACATTCGATCTCCTTTATTCTCCTTTCATTTGCCTACAGCACGATTATCCGCTGACTGGATGCACGAATGCGGACTAATGCGCGTTAAATGAAATGCCCAAGGTTTGCGAATGCATCGGTAGGTAGGAAAATAATTAATGGAAATATTACGCTGATTGTCAAATTGCGTAATGTTTAATCTTGGAAACTTTTATCACGTCCATGTGATATTAATCATGGAGTTTGTTTTCAAACCTGGTATTTCATATCAAAAGGTATACCAAAAGGTATTATTTCAACTTTTTAAAATTGTTCTTCCCAAGACTTGATTTTCCACTGCAAAACTTGTATGTATACTGAAAACTCGAGTGACTGAAAACTTAAGTTTCTTTTCCTTTTCTTTTCTCATCTAAATTTTGTAGTTATACTTTAGTTTGTAGGTCAACACCAGTTTTTTAGTTGCCATTTAATTACCTACATGACAAAGAAAGTATTGTCTTTCTGTCTTTCTGTCTGTCTGTCTGTCTGTCTGTCTGTCAGACATTGCATTATTGGTATTTATTGCGCCGAGTGCACTATTGGGATGATCCAGTGGGCTGGCGATGAAGGGGCTGGAGTGGGTTGGGGCAGGTACCTGTTTGTACGGCGTAAAAAGTGTTGTACATTTTTTGTCAGAAGACCCCTAGTTCTCTTTGTGTTACCATTCTTTGAAGAACAAAAGCAATTTGCTCTTTACGCGCGCTCAGTTAAGTGGACTACAGACTACAGACTACGATATCGACTACAGACGAAGTAAACGACACATTTCTCGCGAACGCTGTCTGCTTTTCCTTGTGGTAGGACCATACGTTTGAGAATGGCACGGTTAGGGTGATACGCTTTGCTCCCGTTTCCAGAACCACACAGAGTGATGCTCTGATAAGTTATTTTTGTACCTTGAATAAACTTAAAACATAAAACCTTCACACTACTTGTCCTTTCATTTTCTGTTCATATTCTCCACGGGAAAAAGCCCAGGCTGACTACCGATGCCAATACAAATTTGGACTGAGCACAGGTTGGGACTGCACATTGCACTCTGCATTACCTGAGATTATCTCACGGCACTAGTTGATCATGAAGTCACCGTTCATACGCAGGCAGTCACTTTAATTCAAATCTTCCTTGCAGCTCCAATGAAAAGCTGTAATGAGCTGTACAACGCTGGTAAAACAAGCGGTGGTGTTTATACAATAGACCCTGATGGTTCAGACGGTTGAGGGTGCACTGTGTCCCAGAAGAGGATAGACGGCTCCGTTGATTTCTACCGCGGCTGGGCCGACTGTGAGAACGACTTTGGTAACCTGAATGGCGAGTTTTGGCTGGGACTGGACAAGATACACCGCCTGACCAACAGTGATACTTTCAAGCTTCGAGTGGAATTAGAGAATTGGCAGGGAGAGACCAGATTTGCCGAGTACGACATGTTTGTAATTGAGGATGAAGCATCTAAGTGCATTCTTAGTCTTGGATCATATTCAGGTACATCCTACAAGTTATGAAGCTACAGCCGGGATCTAATTTTGCAGCCTCTTCTCGTGCACCGCTAATAAACATTAACTAACTTAAATCAGTCTATAAACGGTGTTTGTTTATTTGTTCGTTTCCTTTTGAAGAACGACGAGTTTGGCTCGTTGTGAAGATCGGAGTGATACCATTAAAGGAGCTTGGTCAGGACACATACGCGGTTATTTTTGCCACGCAAAAAATTAACTTCAGTTTCAAGGAAACTTGAAAATAGTAGTTGCTAAGATATAAAGAAAATTAGTATAGGTAATCATACGGTTCCGAGTTCAATTTGGAATTAATTTGCACGAGTGAGTTTTTCAAAAAGCTGAAATTGCACGAGCCAGCCGATCAGCCGATCAGAATCGAGTAATTTTTTCATGCATATTATTGAAGAGATAATAATAAACCATTAAGGAACGTGTACGGTTTAGGATGGTGAAGCTTAACACGGATTACAATACTCAAACTTGTAATATTTAGGCTAAACTTTTCAAGCAGCACAAATGACTTAGCTCCTTTAAAGGACCCTAGTCAACCTCAGCCATTTTCGATGTAATGGAAGTTATTGATATTGCTTTACTGTAAGTTGTGTTCCTGAAAGTATATTTAATTATCCTTAGTAGTTTCACAATGATTTCCTTCGTTTCGACATGCTCCGAATAAAATATAATAGCCAAACTCTCGCATGTAAACAAAAAGAAAGGTGTGGCTGACTAGGGCGCTTAAAAAGCGTAAAGCAACAAGACAATTCCACATATTCCACGAGCGCGCGTTGGATATGAGATAAGCAGCCACCGAAGCGCGTTGCGCCGAGTTGGCTCAGTAATCATCCCATATCCAACAAGCGCGAGTGGAATACTAGCAGATTTTTACTAAACACGGAACATACTTTTATTTCTAAATCCTCATCTATCTTCGCGATTGTCTGCTTTTCAGGACTGGCTGGTGATTCTCTTTCTACTCATAGTGGTAAACGCTTTAGCACCAAAGATCAGGATAATGACAGCAGCAGCAGAGACTGTGCTGCGGAGTTTAAAGGAGCCTGGTGGTACAAGTCATGTCGTCAGTCCAACCTGAACGGTTTGTATCATCACGGCGGACACTCTTCAGTTGGTGATGGTGTCAGCTGGTATCACTGGAAAGGACCTAATTACCCCATGAAGCGAGCCGAGATGAAGATCAGACCAGTTATCCTCTAAAACTGGGGCGCTATTGGTTTGCCTCGCACAACGAGTGACTTTATTGTCGCTCAGTTTTATAATATTTGACTCACTGTACCGCCTTGAAATATTAAAAGCTGCCTCAAGAGGCTAGATAGCAAACTTGTTAGCCTGGCGATACCCTTCTTCGAAAGTGCAGTTAGCGGACACCTATTTAATTCTGGTAACCAAAATCATGATACATATGAAAAAAGGTTTGATCTTCACAACAAGGACTGAAAGAAACAAAGGTTATTGCACCGAAATATTAAATGTCTCATGCATCAACCGACCCAACTCCCATTCCCAAAAGAAGACAATGGATGTATCTCCGATTCACTATGCATTTAAACTTTTGTGTTCCCCGCGGCTATTTTCTCGAACCTTTTGTAAATGGTCTTCTCTGGGTTTCCTGGTCCAGTTCTATCCCCTCCCTCTATAGAGGACCAGAATTGGTCTATTGGTTCCCAAGCATCCTCAATCATCACTACCCAGGCCTCTCAGGCCTGATCACGACCTAGCTGGCGTTGGGACGAGCAAGTTTCAAACCAGTTTCTAGCAGAGAGAGACGCCCAAAGTGTAAAATTGAGTTCGTAGGAGATCATACTTAAAGTTGTCAAATGCCTTCGAGATGTCTATTGAAAGCCCAATCAACAACATCTTAGTCTCGTCCGAGGTATAACTCCTAAAAAAAGACCTCAAAGACAAGTCTCAACGTACACTACGTTTCTATTTTAATATCTCTCTGAAAGTTGCATATCTTTCCACCTGACAAATATAGTTAAGAACTAAAAATAGCAGCTACATTTAAGGTCCAGCGGGGCCCTCGCTCGTTAGGGACGGACCATTATTTTTTGAGGGGGGAGGGTTCGGCGATTTCGAAAAAGTTCCTGCACAGTACAACTGGAAAAAAATCGTGCAAGGGAAGCCATGGGGAAAAAATCAAGAACAAGCATTCTACTATTCAGGTCCTGTTTTTGACGTTAAAGAAAAATTGTTGCACAAGCTATTGCCCACCAAAAAAACAATCATATACAGCTTAAAGGTGAAAAAAAAAAAATCATGCCCCCAAAAATTGCCTACCCCGCCCCCCCCCCGCCTTAAAAAAATAAAAACAAAATGGTCCGTCCCTTAATAGATTACAGTTATTAAAAAAATATTTCTCATTCTCTGAATTTTTACCATAGATTCCGCTAAAAAATTTCTGTTACACTTAAAGGTTGTTGCGTCTTACTGTGAACCGTTGACGAGGATTTTTCAAGGTGTTGTAGTAAACACGGCAGAAAATGCAATTTTGTGTCCAAGTCTTCGGCTACATTAGAAAGACAGTGAAATACTTAAACGATTACATAATTTAGTGATAAAAGGTAATCTCTATTGTGCTATGACAGAGGTAAATATCACAATTCAGGACTTATTGAGGTTTTTGGCATTACAGTAAATGAAGAAATGTGTAAACAAAGTTAACAGAGGGGAATGGTTATGAAACCCGACAAAGTTCTTTGTTGTGTGTTTTTGTTCGCTTTTTTGGCCTTGACCGTGCACAAAACACCATAGTTGTTTACTACTGACCGAGGAACTAACCAAAAGAAACGTGTTGGTTTCCTAATTCATGCATAGTGTATGAGTGCAAAACAAAAAATTGTGCACGGTCGTGGACCTTCCACATAAATCTTACCATCTTTGTTTGCTCCCTTGATGTTTGCCGGGCTTCATAACCAGTCCCCTCTATTAGCTATGGTGTAAAATTAGATTTTTTGACCATTAGTCATCTCTACGAAGCGTTGTACAAGTGTTGAAAATCCTCCTCTGTTATGAGACAATAGAATTTACCAAGTTTACCTTCCTCGTGAGTCAATTCCTAAACCTCAAAATCCGCTACAAAACTGCAGCTATTCTTGCTTTCCGAACCCTGGTCACACCCAAGACCATCCGAACCAGTAATAAAGACAACAAAATGTGCTGTTCAAAGCTGTGGACAAGCTACATTCGGGCGTAGGGGCTTCCAAACTGAGAACAACAATTCATATATACTAATACAAGGAAACAATCTTCTCCTTATCGATCGCTTACCACACGTATTATCAAGAATATTCCGAGTACCCATCAGTCCTCGAGGTTTGTAAGTTAATACATACATAATGAGAGCAAGAGTCCTACGATTGAATTGTACGTTAACTCGTTTAAATATTTGTGGTATATATGTCCGTTCGCTAATCCACAGTCGAATTTGAGAAAACAGAAAAATTGACAGAAATCATTCAATTATGGGACCGTGTTCAAGTCGAAGTTCAACATCGTCCGTGACGCCAACCGCACGGGATATAAGAAAGAAATAAATATTGACCTGGCACCATTTTCTCCACAGCAGAAACCGCCAGGCGCTGAAGCGTTATCTGAGGATAGTCACACAATATTTCATCAGTGCATCGTTTAGAAGTCTGTTGTTCGACTTGATTGACAGTTCTAAATCGTCACTACTACAGCTGATGTGCAACAGACATATCCCACACTGCATCACGGTACCAGCCAATATAACTTTTGTACCTAAGAAGAAATAGCACTGTGTCATTCAAAGACAAGGCAATCCTATAACAAGAGCCGCTATTATCCATATACGCGACCAAATACAAAACGAGCCTCCTGAAAACAGGCGCTGTGCAGACCACAAAGGACTTTCCGTAGGCGGCTGTATTCTTGGACCTGTGGCTGATTGATTTAAAACTCAAAGTTTTAAACTGCGCACAGTTTCTCGCTGATCAAAAGGTGGGCGAAGAGAAAAATCAGTCTTTTTTAGAACATAAAATAAGAATATAATTCGGATCTAGATTTAGGGAAATGAGTAAGCTACAAGCAAGAGCTCAGGTCGAAAACCCTTGTGTTCAATTAACAATTCGATGCGAGAATGACCAGGCTGGGCCACTTTAAGACACCGTCCAAACTACGCCGGAGAAATTGGAAAATGCTTTATTCTTCCGGCTAGGCCTTCAGTCACGAAAACGCTATTCACACCTGAGGAATTTGAAAACGCCGGCTTTGCGTCTTAATGTGGACGGAAAACATTTTGAAAACAAAGCTTTTCGTAAGCGATGACGTCACGATAATCACGGTATTCCCCTGTCCAAGTTTTCCTCAAACACAAATGCAAAATGGCCGCTGATTGTTGCGTTTTCAAATTCCTCTGGTGTAGTGTAGACGGTGCCTTATATTAGTACTTCTCACCTATTTGTTCGACCGTGTGAAGTCGTAACTGTTCTTCCGCTGTTTCACAGATGTCTTGACAGTTTTTCAGTGAACTTGATAGTCTCTGCTTCTTTTCAAACGAAGCTTCGGTCCACTTTTGTCCATAGTCTTCCGTGTTTATCGCAAGAGGCCGTAAAATGTCGCTGATGTTCAAAGTGTGATTAAAAAACAAATGCTTTGATGTCCTGTTAGGATCTTTATACGAAATTTTGCCACTAAAGTTCATATGAAGAGCAGGAGATTTGTATTTTAATTCAATTTTGTGCCTCGCCTATAAAGAAACAACTTGGCGTTAGTATGCTGGGCAACCTGCATGTTCACCACCTTGTCTGTTTGTCAAGATGTTTTGATATTATAAAGAAGGCTTACAAGTTGATCTTATATAGTTCAACAATACATGATTCACTGGGAAACCTTATAAAATTACAGCTAAACGTTAGAGGACAAGGGAAAATTATACAATCCGATCTACAGTGCATGTTTGAACAGTTTATTAGAGCGGTTTTCAATTGAGTGTCATAAAAACAAAACCAAACCAAGTACTTACCAATTAGACTACTCAGCCAATCCCAAAGCACAGAAAAACCAAAAACGAAACCAAATTAATTGCCTGATTACTTTCGACACTCAACTGAAAACCGCTCTAAGAGGAATTAATAAACAGATAAGGACACGAAAACAAGCCTTAGGGAAAGCAACAAGAATAACACGGAATTAGAAATTGAACAAAGGGATGATATTCCTACCCATTCGAGAGGACCAATGGATTCATCCTGAAGTTTGTTACTTGTCGACGAATCAAAGGAGCCAATCAGATTGGAGGGTGGTTCTAGCACGCTGCTGACGTCATGGATCGGCGCGTTAGCCTGATTCTGATTGGTCAGGTAAAGAACAAGAACAAGTTCGAGAGGTTTGAAGACTTTCTGAAGAGTAACACGAAGATTGCTATCGAAACAGAGTTCCACAGCTTCTGGAGAATGCTGGAAGTCAACCAAGTCTTCCGGTAAAGAAGCAGATGGTGTGCCTGTGAGCTCTAATCGGTGAATTCGTTCTGTAATATCTTCGTCCAGCAAAGTTGTATTCTGAGTAGACCATTATACAAAAAGATACATTATTCTTAGAGACACAACATTCAAAGTCTTAAACGTTTTCACTTTGCAAAGAAATCGATTTTTATCTCCAGAAATGTCCAAATTATAACGAACTAAAAAATACCTGGGAAATGACATTTTCCCTTAGTGTGAAATTACATTTTAAATTACTTCTCAAACATAATATTTCAAAGAAAAGAGCATCAATTTTATGTCTGAAGACAAGTTTCGAATGTTATTAATCCACCTACAGTTCCAAAGAAGTGAGCACCCTGGAAGGGTTATCTCTACATCTGAAATGTTAAACTGCTTAATAAAAAGATGGACTTTAAACACTTGTATAAAGTTTTTTCAAGCACTTGCTAGTTAAGATACTATTTTGATTTCAAGTGGGAAAAAGTGGCCGCACTGAAATTAGTAACTGAGTTGCACTAACTTTTCCACATAAGAACAATTATCACATAATTAATAGATAACACGAACATATTTATTTTATTCGTTGTATTACTTTTTCTGCCTCATGTGCTTTGGCAAACAAAATGGTGAATTGTTGATTGTGACTACACTTCATACACGGGCAAAATGCGCCGCCTGTCACTTTCATCTTCCACAGATCATCAGATTCCGCGTTCTCGTCCGCCTTTCTTCCCATAATCTACAGGTATTATGTCCATTTTTATGTTCTGATTTCCTCAGTATTCCTCAGTTTTATGTTGGAAAATTCAGTAGTTTGTAAAGCCTAAATAAACCTACAAATTATAGTAGATAAGAATCCCACTCCGAGATGAACTAGCATTGCATGTGAAACAATAAACCTGGTCGACTATAAGCTAATGTAATTTATGGCGATTGAGTAACAGCGAGTTAGTCAGAAGTTATTATTCTGACGGCACGATAGAAGGGATCGCGGGATGTCATGGGACGTCAAGGGACCATTTAGGCTTTTGGCGGAAGATTCAGGTCATTCTAGGTTAGTCAGTCTTCGTGTTCGCCCACCCTTTTGGATTAAGCTTTTGTTTTAACAGCTTGTATAAATGTTTGTATAATGTTCTGGCTTATTGATTTCGCATCCTATCCTGAGGGTCTCCTGCTGCTTCCACATTTTTGGCCACATCTAAAAGGTGGGTTTTAGTGGTTTTTCTCATCTGGAGTAGCACAGGTTCTAATTGTTAGAAGTAATAGCTATAATTGTTAGAAGGGATACATCTGCATCAGATGACTGACTGAAGCATCCTCAATAAACTATTCACATTCAACGTCTCGTGTTAATGTAGTCAGAATTATTTTCACGGAAAACGGCTAAATAAATAAGAAGATATGCCAAACCTCTTGAGCGTTCCCGTAACCAGCCTCACTTGTGTTCATCACCACAGGAGAATCAGAATCAAAAGATTCCCGTGTGCTATTTAACGTTTCATTATCCCTTGGCGGTATTAATTTTGTTGTGTTGTCCAAACGTGAGAGAAGGACATCATTACCGGATGAAGCTTTTTCTTCTCCAATACGAGAAGCTCCAGTGCTCTCAAGATCTAGCAAAAGATCCATGTTCGATTTTCCTGCAGACTTTGAAGCTATGCCTTTTACAGAATGCGATAGATCATCGGCTGATGCAGTCATTCCAGAATTAGCAGCAGTTAACCTTGTTTTCCCAGGGTTTCTAGTTATCCTATTGGCTGCCAAGTGACCTCTGCCTGCAGATGGACGTTGTTTATCTGTGACACCACTGAAGAGCTGAGTGGCTAGTTGTTGTTTGCGGACGTCTTCTTGATCAGTCACAGAAGGACTGGTGCTGACCTAGAGTCGCGAACCCGTACACAATTAAATATACTTTAAAATTACAAAAATGTAGAGAATGACGAATGAGAGTAAGACTATTCCTCTCATTAGAATCTTTTCATAAGGTCGTAACTTCTCAGTTCTACTGCTTGTAACTTTCTCGATACACTTGGAATTTAACCGCTCATTGGAAAGGGGAAAAAAAAACCCTTTGGCGAAAAAAAAAAAAAACAGAAGGCTGCCACATAGATTCTCAGATTCTCTCACCTCAGCTTTCGTTTTAACGACTGTTTGCCTGTCAGACCCAGAGCTCCGCGATGAGGAATCAGACTTACTACTGGACTCCACTGACCCAGACTGCCCTCGATCCCTTACGTAGCCCCCAGGTCCCCACACAGCCTTTCCAGAAAAGAGCTTGTTACTAGGAGGCGACACCTCGATGGTCTTTGCATGGGTTCGGCCTTTCACTTTGGTTTCAATATTCTTACGCTCTTTAGCAGGCTTGGCGGCCTTTGCTTGCTCTTTTATCTCAGGTGCTACAGATGATTGTTGTGGCGGTTTGTTAGAAATTTTCACTGGATTTTCGTAAGGTGTGAACTTAAGGCTCGGTTGGGAATCTGGAACCCCTGAAAGACAAACGGAAACGTGACGCATTAGGGAGCGTGAATAATTTATTAGCGAGAAATAGAAACGATAACTTCTACCTTGCTCAATTCTATTTTCAGTACTTTACATTAGCGGGGATGCGCAAGTTTATTACTTATCTGTACAACGGTATTTAACAAAAAGAGAGTTATCCCCGTTCGTTATTTTGTTCTAGTCAGTCAAGGTAAATAAAGTCTTCTACTAGAACTATTGGACTACAAGACGTTACCAGACAACTGATACATCAAGCTGCCTAATGTACAAAACTCTCTATCCTACAACTTTATTTTATCATAATGCTATTGCCAGCGAACTACAGACCTTTAACTTTTGTGTCGATCTCTCGCTCTCTCATGGGCCTGTATGGAGAAGCTCCATTAGATAGCGCTTCTGATACTAAGTCATCCAAGAAAGACAAGGATTCGTCCACCTGTCAACGCCAAATAAACGCAGAACAATACATACATTCCTTTGTTCATTGGATCTGACTCTTCGGGGGTAGTCTGCACAGTTAAAATTCCTGTGAGTGGGAGAGTCTACTAAGGAGAGGTGCCTACTTACAGAGAGTCTTAAAAAATGAGGTGATTGTAAGTGGCTGGGACGAAGAAACTTCAGAGAGGTGTCCGTTCATGGGAAGTTATGTTGGTATTTTCATTTTTGCCTATGTCCATTTGGGAGAGGTGTCTTCTCATGGTCAGCTATATTGTTAGTTTGGCTGTAACGAAGGCAAGTGACCACTTAAGAGAGATGTCCGCCTAAGGAAGTCCATTAGCACAGATTTAACAACAGCGAGATAAAAAAAACCAAAGTCTCCGTTTGGAGATGTTAGTTGATTATCACGCTCTTTAAAAGTGTTGCGTGACGTAATGCTCCGATAGGAGTCCTTCGTGACGAACAAGTAAGGGCCGAAAAGGAGACTCAAATGACCTATCGCGGGACAAAAATGAAAAGCGACTGAATTGTTTCGAATCCACTCACCTCCAGTTCTTCACAGCAACCATCTAAAGGTAGCACACTTTGCATCAGGAAAACGTTTTGAGAAAGTTCTTGAATTTCTGAACAACGCTGGGAAAAATATAGCACAAGATAGAGGTCTGCCTTTATTACTTTGGCAATAAACCAAGCATGAAATATAACATGGCATCGGTTGGCAAATTCTCACTACTCGGTTACTGACCTGTCTAAGCTCGACATCCGTGCCTGTCACGTGTTCTTCTAACACATTTCTTGTGCCATCATCCAGCTGTCCAATTTGTGACGTCAGCTTTCCAATAGCAGTCACTATCCAGCCCTTGGTACTGGGATCTAAATAATGACAAACGTTGAAATCAGCCAAGATTACACTGCTACATTACATAACAGGAACTCTGTAAGAACATGTATGTAGGAGTGTAGAAAGAGAATCACTTGAGAGGAAGGTGGTTACTCCCACCTTTTTTTTAATAAGAATGTGTTAAAGTTCCCGTAAACCGTATTTTCTTTTTTTTTTTTTCACTTTTTCACTCGAATTTACACTGCGCGTAAAAAACCTCTGCGAAAAAAAAACTCACACACACACACAATTCAAGGCCACCAACTCGCGACCTTGATTTCACTAATTTTCCAAAAATTTAAAATTTGCCGCCATTTTGGCTGACCCTTCGCATCAGTCTTCTCTCAGTTCTTCTCCCTGTCAAAAGAGCTGTGACGTCAGGAACACGTGGCTTCAGACTGCAATTTACCAGAAAGATGCGTTTCCAAGACAACAAGAAACCAACACTCACTTTTTGCTTTCGTTTTGCAAACAAAACGAGCGCGCAAAGCAGAATTCTTTCTCTTTTTCACATGAACCATCTTAATTAGCGGCGTAGGTGTACCGCAAAAAAACAGAAACTTTAAAACACAGTGATAAGAAATGACGTTTCGTTCACATCTCAGTTTTCTTTTCCTTCGTCGGGTGATGTGCAGATTTAGGCGAAAAAGTAAAAAAAACGAAAACAAACAAACAATATGGGCACTTTCAGGAAGCGTAAAAGGTAACCTCTGGTTTTACATAAATAAAAACGTACAAGATAGTTCGCTACGATCATAGCTCGCAAAAGTTTAGTCAAGAACATGTGAAGTTTCTGTTCATACCTTCGAACTTCCTTTCCAGCAACGAGAAAAGTTGTTCAAGAATGACTCGCGGCTCGTATTCGGAAGCTGCGTATGAATATTCTCCCAACACCTTCAAAGAGGATGGATTAATACGAAGTGTTAAATTCGTTTAAATACTTTTTAAAAATACTTTTCTAAATTCGGGCGGTAGTAAATAAATAAGAAAGATGTAACGTTCATGACGTCACAAGTGTGGGACAAAGAGCCCTGCATATTGGCAGAGTTCTGTTTTATTTTTTGGCATGTTTATGAGCCAGGGCGCGGTCGAGGTCCATAACCATAAGGTCCATTTTATCTTTACTTTCCTTACAAAATAACCTAATAGTTCCCTTAGTTCAAGATTCAACTCACCCAGCAAATAACCCAAACCAGAATATCCGGTAAAACAGGTTTTTCAAGAAGGTCGATGTAGGACAATACAGCAAATCGGCGGGTTTCATTATCAAGTTCCTCATCATCATTTCCTGTGGATTTAAGAAAGGCGAGACATCTGCTGGCGATTAAATATTACATAACGCAGTTTGCCCGCCAGTTTTACGCTCCCCTTGCGCTAACGCTTATCATGCACTATTAAAGGTTTTATTCAATAAACACCTGATCAACCTATTTTTTTTAACTATTCAAAATATATTTTTTTTCCTTCATTGGATGCAAATATTCCAGACGCAGCCGAAACGTTTTTCAGTAACAAGAAACCGCAAAGTTTCTGATTGCTATTGGCTACGAAAAATATCCGAATTGTAGCAACCACAAAGCGTTTCCTATGCCAAAGGCCATGACGAGTCTCTGCATGTTGCTATCCCCGGGGAGTTTCTAAATGCTTGTTGGCACCAAGAGTTTCTGAACGATACCGGCCCAAGCAGTTCGCGATTGATATTTGCTAATTGTATAGGACATCAGAGAGGTCCACAAACAAAGTCAGAGTTAAAACTCAAACCTGAACAATCATTTCTGTGGTGAGCATATACTGAAATGAAAAGAACTTAGCATAGCGCACCTTCAGCTAAGAGCCGCATCAAGTTGTGTGCCACACCCTCTCTGACGAGCGATCCACCAAGCTCAAACACCTCATTGATAGTCAGAATGTACCACGAGTTGTCTGGCGCATATTTGACAGTCATGTCAAGGGTTCATTACTTATTAACGGAATAATTATTGAAATAATAAGGCGGGCTTAACACAGAGTGCGTTTGTTGAATATTCTGGCCCGGGTCGTGGTTGGTTCGTTCGTACGTCCACTCGTTCGTTCGTTCGTTCGTTCGTTCGTTCGCTCGCTCGCTCGCTCGCTCGCTCG
>Ga0126338_10000980_pt1:15000-17400 | contig 17400 bp, 11 predicted proteins | sample OrbCmetagenome_2_FD_92529 | JGI IMG/M metagenome (GOLD analysis project Ga0126338, IMG submission 92529) | Coral microbial communities from Petempiche,Puerto Morelos, Mexico - Orbicella C C metagenome | ecosystem: Host-associated > Invertebrates > Cnidaria > Coral | place... | reverse complement strand
ATCTCGTGCTGGGGTCGTGGTTCAGAAATAGCCCTGTCATGTCTGTGCCAAAAGTGCCGTAAAAGCGAAACATTTTCGGAATAGTGTAGTAATTTCGGACGATTCTGGAAGACAGATCTTTTCAGGACGTTATACCAGCTTTTCTTAGCGTATCTGAGGACATTCGCTACGATATCTATGTTGGCCATGGTTTGTTGAAACCTACCTTTTAAGAGCCTGCCTTTCACCCATCGTTGACTTTGGGTATTTCATTACAATACTGTGTAATTTCGTTCGTTTCGTTGACGCAATAATACGGCTCTTCTGTTTTAAGAACACAAGCGGCGTCGGCAAGCAGTTATGGTTGGCAGTGAGAAGTTTACTTAATGTAAGGTCGTGTTTATAAAAACACATGAAATGTGTTTTTACTATCAGATGTAAACTGAAAAAGATGTTATTTTAAACGAGTGTTAGATTGTGATTTCCGCGCCAAAAACAAAATTGTATGATGACAGTTTACCAAGGGAACACTTCACTGACCACTTCATTTACGGTTTGGTTGACTTGTAGTGCAATTGGGAAGTTCGTTGTTGTTTCTTGTCGATACTGGCTCGCCGGGCGATCAGTTTTTCAGTTTTGTGACGCAGAAGTCGCGTAGCAATTCTGGATATTAACCAACGAGTTAATCAAGCGATTTTACAGAAGTTCTTTATACCACGTTAGACCAGCTAGTAATATTCGAGAAAACAGGCGACAAGTCCATTGATGGGCAAATGACAAATAAGGTATCAACATTAGTGCGAGCCGAACAAAATGGTTAAAACACGCTATAGTTACAGTTCATCAGTTCAAGTACAGGTATTTATGCCTACACAACTTGCATGTCGTTATAAAGGACACCAAGTGCTTGTTTGAAGTCCATCAGTTCACTCTCGAGTTTACCTAGTGAACAAGAAGTAGAATACGAAGTGAGTGAAGGGGGTTGGAAGTATACCTGTAAGGCATCCGTAGCAGAGATAATCTGCCGGGTATTAGGAAAAAGGGAGACAACTACTAGTAAGGGAAAACGAGGAGGAAGGTGTACGGCCTGAGATCTACAGCAATATGGCACGTCGTTTGCAGAAAGTCGCCAATGGATGAGGGACAAACAGTTGTTTGCAGAAAGTCGCCGATTGATGAGGGACAAACAGTTGCGGAAAGAAGAAAAACATGTGTGCATCAAGATAAAGTTTTTAATAGATCGTGGTATCTCACTCCCCCGTTTACAGAAATTAAATTACGAATTTATACGCAAAAGACGTCAGCCCAACTGAGACACTTGTTTGTTTCTGGAGTCGTAGGAGTCGGTGGTTTCTGTTATTTTTTAAAGGTATATTGCGTTTCATATGCAATCTAATTAGGATCACGAACTGGTTCAAAACAGCTGTGTGGTTCAGTAATGATGAGTTGATCATAAAGCACGCTAGCCTCCCACGCAGAGGTTCTTAAAAAACGATGGTGCGATGAGGCGGAGCCTAAATAAGGGTCTGCATAGGAGGCTAATTACCAGTCCTTTGGTTGCTTAGTCGGCAAGATCAAGCTCATCGTCAAGCTAATCAAGTTGTCTCTTGCAAAAGCGCTCATGGAATCATGAGGCTATTAATTTCGTGTTAGCACCTTTGCACCCTTCGTGCATACCGCCTGGCCATGCACGGTGTTGCTTGTAAAAGGTCACCCCTAGATTTAATTGATTGTACATCTTGATAACATTTTTTAATTTCATCCACACGACACGAAACCAGCATGTTAACATGCATCTATCATTAGCAGTCGGTATATATATTATCATAGGTAAGATGTGTTCAAGATGAATAGCATACTTATTCTTTCTAGAACTGCAAACAACTCCTGAAGTTTGTCCTGGATGGTTTTGCTATGCTTCTCGTAAGTTTGAACGATGCTTTCTTCCAGAACACTGCAGGAGGTGTTGATTTGTTCCTCGAGGGTTTTCTTAAAATCTAAAAGATCAAAAAACAAAAATAATAATAAGATTTTGTTCACACTGACCCCTTTTTGGATAAATAAGAGTTATTTGAAACCATATCCCTTTCTAGATGTTTCGATTTTAGAGGCAAGCCTATTACGGGAGCAAAAAATAATCAACAGCAATTTTAGCACAAGTAAAAAGTTTCGGATTTCAAATCTAAATAATTTCGTTTTTCGGCTCTTTCGACATCTGTTTTCCCGTGTAGCACTATAACATATGGAGTAAAATGCTGTGTTATATAGTGCTTGAATAAGAATCAGTGACAGAGAATTTTTCCTGAGAAATTCAAAACCTGTAGACTAAGAAAATTGCTTTCTTTTCACACCCTGGCTTGCCCATTGTGAACTGTTACTGCTCGGCCACGTAGTGAAGTTTTCGTAGCAGTGGGTCTTTCA
>Ga0126338_10000980_pt1:0-10000 | contig 17400 bp, 11 predicted proteins | sample OrbCmetagenome_2_FD_92529 | JGI IMG/M metagenome (GOLD analysis project Ga0126338, IMG submission 92529) | Coral microbial communities from Petempiche,Puerto Morelos, Mexico - Orbicella C C metagenome | ecosystem: Host-associated > Invertebrates > Cnidaria > Coral | place... | reverse complement strand
ATCAGAAATTCCCACTTTCTTGAGAGTTAAAAATATTCAATATGATCTAGTAGACAAACACTCAAACACTGATGAAGAGTGCAGCCGACAAAAGCAAGCGCCCCAGCGGCGCGGCGCGGCACTAATTTCCCGCCAAAAGCTCTCACTCTACACCACCCTTACGCCCACTCCATTTTCGCGTATAGAGATTGATTATATAGCAAAAATTGTAAACTATTCCTTATGTTAAGGAATAATTTATTTCTGTAAAGTAACCAGCCGAAACTTATGAATTTTAATTAAGAATTGATTTTGAGCAGTACAAAACTTGTTTAACCCACCCCCACCGGGGTCCCACCGGGTACGTTTTCATTCTGAACGGACAATGACATCATACGTGGCTCATCACGTGCCTTTTCCTGTTCAATAGAAATTGAAAATGGCGGCTGGAGGAGTGTTTCAGGTGTTTTTTGCGTTAGTTTTGGCTTGTCTTTTCGACCAAGTTTCAGCATTCGACGGTGGGGATGCAGCAGCCCTTATCATAGGCCTCATATTTGGTATTATGGCAATTTGTGCTTGTCTAGGAGCGTATGCAAGAAGGCAGCAAGGAGTATGACGTGCCATCTCAAATCGAACTCATTTTGAACAGCGAGAGGAAGTGCTCGAACGAGGCTTTTGAGAAATTATTGTGGATATTTTTACTTCATATATGTGGAACTCCATTCCGTCAGCTTTTTATCTGATTGAACTTTATTTTTCTTGTGGACACTGTCGCTCGAACCTATTTCCATCTGATGTTGGGAATAGCGTCTTTGGTAGGATCCCGTTGGACAAATAATGTGAGGACAAACTGAGGAAACATTTGGACAGTCTTGGACACGATAGATGATGCAATACCGAACGTTGCTGATTTCAAAGAATTTTTTGCGCATACGTGCATGATCTTGCCTTCATTTTGAATGCTTGCTCAATTAGTAGCCTTGAAACTGAACGACCGTGACCTGACTATACCATAGTCACTCTTAGCTATCATTGGATTAGACTACCGAGCTGCGATCCTCAGTCAAGACAATCAGATGTTAAGCTGTGCAGCTTGCTTGTGGATAGTTATGTGATTTAGAAACTATTTTTTGTATGAAGTGTGTACTTTATTTGTTAAAAACTTAAAAATACTTAGAATCAAACAGAAGGCAACCAGGCTAGTACTACTAGCCCATATTGACCCAAGAAAATACATGGATGGAGTGGGTATATTACTTAAGCTTATATTAAAAAAAAATCCTTAGAATCATACAAAACGAAACCATGCCAGTAACTTTGTAAAATCTGCTAGCTCACATTGACCTAAGAAATGTTTTGTGGATGCAATAGATCCTTTACAATGGAAACTTGTGACAATGTCCTGAATGATCAAGATAAAAAATAAATGGAAAGAAGAGTTCATGCATAATAGAACACAGAGTAAAGTTGAATAATTAACATTGACTTTTTAGTGCAGTGACTCATTTTAGGAGTGAGAATGGTAAAATCCAAGATGCTGAGACTCTTGTTTGACAATCCAAGAGTGAGGATTTAATGATTTTAGACTTGGATATGAATGAAACACAGAAAGATGAGACTTTGTGACTCATCATAAAAGCTTCCAAGACTCTGAGATCAAATCAAAAGTTTCTGAGACCCAAGAGATTTCTATATACCATTTGCCACCCCTCATTGTGCTACAGGTAGTTGCCTTGCTAGTCTGAATGATATTTTCCTGGTCTTTTGCTACCCGGCTAGGAGAGATGTTGAACTCCCCCTATGAGTTCAGTTGAGTCTCACAAGTAGTTAATCTGCCAGCAGGCTTATGTTTAGACCTCATTAATCAATGCTGAAGCTGCAAAAAATGCGCTGACAAAATGACTACATAAGAATGGGAATTTGTGAGTTTAAATTTGTGCCTTTGTCACTTACATGTGATTCCCTGAAATAGTCTTGTTCTTTCATTTTCTGAGTGTTCAGTTCTCCTTAAAATATTAATGCTTTGTCAATGTTAGTCAATACTGGTGATTTTCAAGGAGTATATAGTAATCTTTGCTTGAAGAAAGTGAAAGTTTTCCACAGAGATAGTGTTCAGCTTTTTGTAACATTTCTATATGTAGAAATATCCCAACAGCTGCCACAGAGAATGTTTATATACGTGTTGTTCTGCATATATGATGTAAGAAATCTCCATCCAAACTCTCTCAGAGCCTGGACAAAATGAAGATTAATATCGACAAATAATATTAATTTTGTACTCTACTTAGGCATGAGTTTGGTTTCGTTTTGTTTGTTTGCTTTTTTTATACAAAGTCCACTTTATAGTTTTAGATGAGCTGGAGTGCATACATTACCGGAATAAAATTATGATTTTTTTTGCCTTAGACTGCAGTTGGTATACAACATTTTTTTATGTAAAAATTGTTTCACTTCATTGTCTGCAACATGTTTCCTTAAAAATTGCCCATTTTCTTCCTTTTCCACTGTTCCCTAAAAATTTTCTCTCAAGTTCCCATAAATAGTAGCAGAAGCATATCACGTAGGTGATATGCTTCTGATAGTAGTTGTAAGGTACCACCACGTGGAGATTTACTACTGGTTGTTCCATTTGTTGTAGGCAGGTTGTAGGTCACCGTCACGGGGAAAGTTATAACCGAGGAGGCCTGAGTAGAGCCTGAGGAGGCGAAAACAAAATGGCGGCTGGCGGGAATGTTGAAGTCGTTTGTAGCAACCTAATCAGCTACCTGGCGCCCGAGTCTTCCCAAGTACTTGGTATTACATATGTATAACGGATAAAATGCTTGTATTTTCAATGAAGTGAATAATTGTTGCGGCCTCTTTCAGGAACTTCAAATTCTTTGGAACAGTTTAGGCAAAACCCAGTTGTTTTCGCTCGATTACGAGAGTGGTTCCTGGGTAAGTTATAGAACAGGGGCTAACTTATCCAATAAGGCTCGTGGATTGTCTTTGACTTAGTTCACTCTGATAATTTAATACACACAAATAACAGAGTGAATAAACTTTAACTTGTTTTGTTTCATCTCAGAAAAATGTCAGAAAGATTTGAAAGAAAAATTTTGTCCACAATTTTGGTCAAATGTCCAGCACAGTGAGGTGAGCTTAAATAACATGTTTTACCACAATTGCCACTTATCTCGCAATCCGATTGGCTAATTTGCCGTTTTCGATAAGAGTCCAGACAATGCTGCTCATGTCAATGTGTCACCCTCTTGATCGCGCACTGAAAAAAACATTTTCTTTGAAGTTGATATTGTGGTAAAAAAACAAATCGAAAGTGGTTTAGAGTTGTCAGTACTCTTATCGACAACGATTTGTGTCATCAGTGGTCAAAATTTGACCACTGTGATGACGTATATTGTTGTTGATAAGAGTGCAGACAACACTAAACCACATTCAATTTGTTAACTTTACATGCTGACATGGAATGTTGCAATTACTCAACTACTTTAAGGTGGCTTACTACAGTTTTTTGGATACTAGTAGCACACGCCATGATTGCTTGCCAGATGTCAGTATTAATCGTGCGTGCACAAATGATGCAAGCAATCCTAAGAAGAAAGAAAAACCACTTCAGCACTTGAAAGGCGCTAAATGATCACTTCAGTATACGTAGCAATAGTTTCAAGCTCCATTCAAACATGTGTTTGAGACTAGGGCCAAAAAAATGTGACAAAAAGCCTCGATAAACAACCAGTAAAAGAGCTCTAAATTACTCTTGCTTTCTTGCACGCGAAACATGGCGTCAGATGAGCGCATGCTTAAATAAAAGGCATGCGCAATTCAATTCTCGTCCAAGGTTGTAAAAGCCAGTCTTTGATTGAGGATTGCTTGAAAACCTACCGTACAACCCATGATGAAATTTTCACAGTCGATTTGTAGGGGTGAATCACGTTTAGAACCAAAATTTTGAAAAAATCTGTAAGGCAGATTTTGAGCTGTTTTTGATTTCACATTTTCTAAGTTTGCAAAAAATCTATCTTACAGATTTTTATTTTACCTTGCATGAATGTTAAATCAGAGCCAGTTTCCTATTCCTGAAATTTTGAGGCAGGGTCATATGGGTAGATTTTGAGAAAAAAAAGTTGATTTAACCTACTAGTGCCCAGTCTCTCCTTAGGTACTCGGTCGTTCATTTTGGCCATTTGTTGACATTTAACTGTTTAAGTTTCACATAGAATGGTTAAAGACTTAAATAAACAGTAAATAGAGAAAGGAAAAACATTTTTCACAAGAGTTAGAAGTTAGGCTGTTATAATCCATCAGAACTGTAGTAAGCCACCTTAAGGCTACATCCTCAAGTGCTCGAGAGTTGTAGTAGGGGCCGTTTGTCCTGAATGGTGTTGCAGCTCTTGTTGTCAAAGGTTCCCCCACCTTACCCTACCCTCTGTTTTTTCATTCCACTGATCTACGTGTAATTAGTGTTGACAGGTGCCAGGAGTGGGGCTCATGGCTGAGTTGCAGTGATTTGCAAGCCTTGGAGTCAGTACTCTGCCTGGGCTGGCTGGACACAGTGGAAGCCCCTAGATACCCCAAGCACCCATCTTCTGTTCAAGCAAGGCAGCTGTTTAATCAGTTACAGTAGAGTGGTTTTCAATTGAGTGTCGTAAAACCAAAACCAAACCAATTACTTACCAATTAGACTACTCAGCCTATCTCAAATCATAGTAAAACCAAAACCAAAACCAAAGTAATTGCCTGATTACTTTCGACACTCAGTTCAAAACCGCTCTATAACTTGTGGATGGTTTGTTTTACAAGGTTGAAGGTAAAGGATTCAAGACCCTGCTCAATGCAGTAAGTAATCTTCATAGAGGTTTATCAGCTTACAAGCCATTTGTGGAACTACTTCAGTCATTATCAGGAACATTACCATTAAGGTACATTATGCCACATTTATCTCAATTTATCATATATTTGTTAAGCATTTTTTTTGAGAGAGTTTTCAGGGTGCAAAGAAAACAAATTTTCACCCTTTGCTCTTTGGGCAAGCGTAAGCTATGATGTTTTATCTCAAAAATCATTCTCACTAACCAGTCTCCAATAAGGTTGTCTCTTTAGTACTTTTGTAATTTGAACTTTCACAAAAATTTACCCAGGCAAGAAGCCATTAACCTGATTGGAAAATCCACTGGTCCCAGGCTATCAGATAGGACTCTATTTGCATACCAGTTGGTTAATACCTTAATATTTACAAAATATTTATGCTGTGTTCAGTAAATGGGTTTTATTTCCTTTTAGGAATCTCAATTTGCAATTTGAGGGACTTCTAAAGGCAGTTATCTTTTGTGATATACCTGAACAGTTCAAACATATGGTGCACGCCTTCTATAGTCAAGCATTTCAAGCATATCAGTCAATAAACAGGAAAGAAAGTGGAAAAATGGATACATCAGGTATTGCTAAGAATGTTTGTCTTTAGCTTGTGTTGTATGGTGTCTTTTCACATACAGCTGTATTGAGCTGTGTATAATGTGATTTAATTTAACCATCAGATTATCAGCTCCAGATTTCTATGGGGTGATAGTTGATAAGATCAAAGAGGCAAAGGCCTCATTAATTAGGGGTTTCATTAAGGGCCAGCAGCAGGGCAAATTAACTTGCTGCGAGGATGATTTTGCCTGCCTGGTTTGATGATGTAGAATAAATGTTTTTTTATAAGGAAGTTAAGTTCAAAAAGGTTTGCATGCCTGTGGAAACCATTTGTCCTGCTTCTGAAAACGTTAATGGAACCCCTGCATTAACTATCAACTTGAAGATATCAAGAGTGAATGAATATCTAATTGTGGTTGCAGAATTTTAACTAAATTTCAGACAAATAATGATTTCCAATGCATTTTTCTACATCTGAGTTACCATTAAGCTTTATGCTTTAGCAAAATCCTACTTGGATTGAATTATCATTGGAAAGTTACTGTGCAGCTGTATAAAAAATGTACTTGCTCTTTCGAAATTGCAAATTTAATTTTATTTGGGTTGTAAGCTACTTAAAATTTTCTAGAGGCCTGGTGGGTTGTTAGAATAATAATTATTATTATGGTTCATTCTGGCTGTTGTGACCAGCTATGTTACATTCTCAACATTGACTGAAATATATTGTTGAAGTTATGCAGTGACTTTGAGTGGTGATTGGATTTCTTGATTTTCATGTTGCTTTCAAATGGAAGGTACATCTTCAACCGGTATTGAAGATGACGATGAAGGGGAAGAAGATGATGTGGAATCATTAACTTGTGTTGGTTGTGCAGAAGAGAAGGACTGTTGTCATTGTGCAAAGATCATTGAAGGATTTTCACAACTCAATTCACAGCTTCATTCTCTCGGATTGATGAAAAAAGTTGCTGAACCAGCTTTCCTGTCAGTTATTCACAATGAGGTAAATTCATGGTATTTATAAAGACACTAGCACTTTGGATGCACCATATGTCTGTGATGGTCACTGTTTGGAGTTAATTTAGTCAATTCACAGGACATAAATAAATACACAAATATACCCCGAGCCTTTTTAGTAGTCCATAATGATGTGTTACGGTGTATCAGAGCTCAAAATAAACTTGAATTTCAGCTTGCCCTTTGGACAAGCAGCTCTCAAATTGTGCTTGCCCTGGGCAAGTCTTGGTGTGCTCTTTTTTCTTAAGTTGCCAGACAACTTGCCCATCGGGCAAGTAAGAATGAAAAGTTGCTTGTCTGGCGGGAAAGACAACCAGACAGCACTTTTTTTTGAGCCCTGGTGTATTACAAGTGTATCGTAATATTACCTTTTAACCCTTGGAAATGTACTATACTGCCTGGACTGGTCTACATACAGTCAATTCTTACACCATCAAAAATAACCATTTATTAATAAATAAAGATAGGTTACATGATTGTACAGTACAATGTTCTGTAGTTATAATGACCAGAAAAAATGATCAATAATTTAATCTTAGTTGCATTTACCTGTCAGTGAGCGTATTTTGATTTGCGTGGAATTTATTATCTACTTCTTGTCTTCGTTATTAAACGAAATTTATACCCAACATTTTAGATTCAAAGGAGAATTGAAGAAAAGTGCAAGGGTGAATTTGAGTCTTCCTTTCTTGCTTCCTTGTTACACTGGATTGATGCTGAGCTGTGTGGTTGGCTGTTGTTGATTTTTCAAACTCAAGGTATGATATCCTTTCCTTTTTGGAGCAGGAGATTAAACATTTTAGTTCCAAAATGAAATTATAGTTTTGCCAGCTGGTCCAATTTTTGGGGTGGTGCTGGAAAACTTGTCATCATCTGTAGTGCTGCTTATTAAGTAACATGACGTTCAAACATCTGTTACCGACAAGTATATTTTCTCACCTCAATGATCAAGCAGACAAGCTAACACATTCAGCTAATTGTAGCAAATGTTTCAGAGTATGGCTTTTTTTGTTTTAATAGGCAGTGATGCCACTTCAGATTCCAGGACAACAAGTACAGTGTCACTGGATGACTGGAAACCCAAACTGCAATACTTTATGTACAAGTCTTTTGCTGACCTAAGGTAGTCTTAGCTTTGTTTATATTTTCCCAAATTATTTACATTTTCTGGCAGTAGTAATTATTTAGTAGCCATCACCAAAACCAACAGTCAATATTTGGATCATGTGTACTAAAGGCATCCATGGTGTGTTGATTGATACCCTCCATCGACCCTTGAGTCGATCAACACTGGATGACATCTCAATCGAGACTCTGCCGACACTCAGTCGACACTAGATCAACTTCTTGAATGACACTCAATCGACAGTTGGTCGACAGTCGGTCAATAGTTGCCTGAGTGTCAACTGACTCGTATGCATCAACGGACACATGATGGCATGTCTGCAAAAATTAGTCAACTCTCGACCAACTGTCTACTGAGATGTCAATAAAGTGTTGATCAAGTGTTAACTGAGGTGTTGAGCAAGTGCTGAGCGAGGGTCGATCAGGGTGTTGAGTGAGGGTATCAATCGAGGGTATCAATGGACACTCGACTGCAGATGCCTTTAGTATGTATGGTCCCAAAATTCAATAAGTCAGTGGCCATTATAAGTGTTAGTGCCCTTAATGACCACTCTGCATGTAATTTGTTCAAATTATTGAATTCTGGTACACTTTTAAATTATAATAATAATTTTCTTTCCAAAGAAAATGAACATTGTGAAATATAATTTGGCTTCCTTCTTTAATGCACAGAATCAGTGAGTTGTTCACCATAATAGTGGAATATCCAGACTCTCTTCCTGCTATCCAAGATCTAAAGGTGACTAGTAGAATTCTACTTGTATACTAACACAAATGCTGTAATCTGATTGGCTGAGCCATTGCACACTATCAGCCATTAGTGTGTAGTGGCTTCGGTGGTTGACGAAATTGCAACGTTTCCTTGTTTCATCGAAGTTTTGAAAGAACATTTAGAAACAAATGAATGAACAAAATTCTTGAGGAGGCGAAAAGGAGGGCATTTACGGTTTCTTGAATTAAAAAAGCTCAGACCTTTTAAAAGAAACTGGTAAGCACATGTACACAACTGCAAATGTCAAATTAACAATTAATTCAGTCCTCACGAATTCTCTGAAGCATGAAGTTAATGCTAAGACCAGAAATAATTGGAATTGTTATTTGAAGGAAATTTCAGTCAGAATTCTACTAATTAAAAATAATTAATACATTATTCGTCCTTTATTTCTATGAGGCAATGGCTGATTTGCCCTTCGGTCTCATCAACTATCACCTCATAGAAATCTTGAACTCATAATCTAATCGTTAAGTAGAAGACTTCATGTTTTCATGAAAACAATGTGCTTGTATAGAGGCACAGTGACTATCTACATGTTTCTCGAACATGTGGAAAAGAACTTTAGAAGAAGGTTTAGCTAACTCTTTGTAATTACAAAACCTGTATGTTGTTTGGCATTATTTTTTAAAACAAAGTTAGTGCCAGAGCTCAACTCTCTGGGCTGTTTTTTTGTTTACAGTTGTTCATTCCTATTTCTAAGCTTCATGACTGATTCATTTTTCTAGGTATATTTATGTAAATTAAAATGTGGGAGGCCCCGTGGCCTAATGGTTAGTGCACAGGATAGAGCCATCTAGGTTTGAGGCCTGGTTGGGGTTATTACATTGTATTCTTGGGCAGTCACTTTACTCTCACAGTGCCTCTCCAAGTCCCTAGTCATTGAATGTTATAGAAACAGGATAAGCTCTGGTAGCACTCACCACTTGGCCCGATGAAGACTTTACCTTAAGTTTATGTAACTTTAATAAAGAATCCCACAAACCCTCTGTGACTCAAAATATATTTCCCTAAATTATCTGCAGTTCTAACTAAAGGGCATAGGATCAATACCTGCAAGTTTTGAAGCACATCCAATATTTCTGTCATACTATTATTTTTGCATGCTCAATGTGTGAGTGGTGTAAAGATAACATTGACATGGCTGAATCCATAGGACAGTAATTGGCATAGATACTGTTGTTTTTGTTATATTGTAGTTCATTTATACTCTCTGTCATTCTAGGAGTGTTTAGAAGTCACAGACCAAAGAAAAGAGCTCATAGTGTCTCTGCGATCAGCGTAAGTAGTTCACTTTTATTAATAGCTCCATAAATTCAATGATAATATTTCCATAAACATATTTCAACTATCTGCTGCAAAATATCTTTTTTCATGAATGAGTTAGTTTCATTAAGGGAAGGTTAAACTTCACCTGGAGTATAAACTAAGACTTACAGGTAGAGGGTGGTGCAACAATAAGTTAATGTCAATGTAACATAATTACTATTTAATATAGATTTGAGAGGCGTCTGCTGCATCCTGGTGCAAATACATCTGATATCCTGACTCAGTATGTCTCAGCCATTAGAGCTCTTCATGTTCTGGATCCAGCTGGAGTCATTCTAGAAAATGTTTGTACACCTGTGAGACAATATCTCAGGTAATAAAGACATATGATTGTGTGCCCTGTTGTCATCATTATCAAAATTATTT
>Ga0126338_10000979_pt1 | contig 17422 bp, 11 predicted proteins | sample OrbCmetagenome_2_FD_92529 | JGI IMG/M metagenome (GOLD analysis project Ga0126338, IMG submission 92529) | Coral microbial communities from Petempiche,Puerto Morelos, Mexico - Orbicella C C metagenome | ecosystem: Host-associated > Invertebrates > Cnidaria > Coral | place: Petempiche,Puerto... | reverse complement strand
CATTATGGTTTGCACATCTCGAAAAATTTAGCCTAAAGTTTTCAAGTTCGTCGTTTGTAATCCGTGCCAATCTTCTCCATCTTTAACCATCCTTGTTCCTTCATGGTTTATTTATATCTCTATGATGTGTTTCTTTCTTTGTAAATTATCATTTTCAGGTTTCCTTTAATTTTAAAGTAGTTTTGAACGTAGCGCAAATAACTCAAAATACCGTGACTGAGCTTCTTTGATGTAATGTCCTTTTCATAACTGAAACCCTGAAAAATTATTTTACAATTATTTCACGAACGTGCATTGGACATGAGCTGGTAGATAGCTATAATCAACTCATATCCGACAAAAGGTGAGTAGAATATATATATATATATATATATTTATTTATTAAAAACGCCCCCAAAATATAGAAGACAAAAATAAAATAAAAAACCACGTATACGCTTACCATATTTGTAGAGCATGGTGTAATGGCTCATTACCATGATGGCTGAGCAAGTGAAAACTCTCGAATTGCTTTATGCAATGATTCATTTTTTTTTTTATAATGTCATTTATCCATGTCCTTTTCAATAACAGGTTTGGATCCTGCTGGTCCACTGCATATAAATGTAGATGCTGATTTGCGATTGGATAAAAACGATGCTGATCAAGTTGACGTCATTCACACAGATACTGCAGGTTTCGGGACGAAACGGGCTGAAACAGTCGGGCACATCGACTTTTTCCCTAACGGTGGTGACAAACAGCCTGGTTGTGATTTTGACATACAGGGTAAGTTAAGTTTCAGACTCGGCAAATGGCGCGTCCATTATACCAGTTACCGTAAAGTGCCGCTTATATAAGCCCCCTCCCCCCTCCCCTCCCCTGGTTATAGGCCCGTCTACCTGAAAACCAAAAATTACAAACATCCGGATATAACCCCTCTCCGTTCGGATTTGAATCTCCACTAGCTTTCCTTGTTTTGAATTCATTTCATTATGATGTTTTAAAAATTAATTGCCAGTAGATAAAAAACCTATTTCAATCAACATGAGCAGCTATAGTTCGTTTCGAAACGGTTTTTTTATTCCGGTTATAAACCCCTTCGGATATAAGCTCCTCCGTTTATGAGCCCATCTAAAAACCCTTACGAAGTTGTATAAGCCAAGGGCTTATGAGCGGCAGTTTGCGGTATTCAGGGCTAGTGTCACATTTAGACTGAGTTATTTCGATCTCTTCGATCGGGGAAGAGAATATTGTCTATTGGTTAGGGGAGTAGATTCCTGGACCTGGGTTTAAATCGTCTTAGCTTTCGGCTACTACTTGATACCACACATGCACACGGCCGGATTTGTGTTTGGTGGTCCCGAATGTTACAGTATCTCCTCACTCTTTATATGCAGTTAACTTGTCGACTTCCGGCTAGTTAAGGTTCCCTAGTAGAAATTTTATTCTTCCAGATAACCTTTGTTTCAGGTATGCGGCCAAGCAAGCGTTTAGCTTTATGCACAATTAACAGTGTAAAAACTTCACTCAACCTATTCATCTGTTGTTGTCTCCATACCAGATGTTGTGTCTTCGGTTTCATGTGACCACATGCGGGCTACTGAATACTACATTGCATCTGTTGGGCAATGCTCATGGAAAACACATCCCTGCAAAAGCTACAATGATTGTAGAGATGGAAAGACCCTGAACTGCCCTGCTGGTGGATGTCCCTCTATGGGTTTCGATGCAGATTCTGCTAAGCACGCTGGGAGATTCTACTTGCAAACAAAATCGAAAGCTCCATTTTGCTGTAGGTTGGATTAGAATACAAAATAGTTCGAAACACTACTGCTCAGCTCTTTTACATCTTTCCTAATCCATTTTACTATCAGGAGTCCCTTCTGCTTTGTTTTGACCCTTTCGCCTTGTTTGCATACCTTTCCAAACAAAGCAATATTTGACCGCAGACTCAACTGTAATAACAGCTACTCTTGTTGATCTTTTATAGCTATGGAACGCCCCTTGGTAACTGTCTGATCAAGTAGCAGTTGGTATACTACAAAATGCATTTCCTTGTAAAAGCTTGCTTCCTTTCTCTTCCATGACCGCCACGTCCTCTTATTTACAGTAAAATTGCGATCTCAACCTTTAAGATAAGCGTCCCCCTTGAGATTAGCGAGGAGGTGTGACTTCCTTCTGAGGTGCGGTGGTTCAAGTCTCGGTTAGGGTTTTTGTAGTCGTATTCTAACCTCGAACCCAGATCTCGGACCCACGGCCAAGCGTCAAACAGAGTGAGATATGGGTACGATATTAATCGTATTCTTGAGGAAGACACTACTTTCGTAATGCCACTCTTCAAGAGAATAAATTGTTAACGGGTTCAACGTCATGGCAAACTGATGAAATGAGGGCGGTAAATTCATGATTTGCGGGGGGAGAGGGAAGGGGGAGACCGGAGTATAAGCCACCCCACTGTTCCCATCCCGGGGATTTTAATTGAAGTTACTTCCTTGCAGTCTAAAAGAGGACAAAGCAAGGCGGTGGTCTTCTATGAAATCAATAGTTTTAATCCTTTTTCTTGGTCTTTAATAAGTTTATTTAAATTTTTCTTTGCAGGAGAGAGGAATACTCTACTGACGAATCATTGTACTACAGCTCTATAATCTATGTGCATACAAGTAGTACAGATCTATAATCTAGATGTATGCATGCAAGAGCTAAATTAACTTAACTGAGGTAGAAATGTAACAGTCAATCCTTAAAAGCATTTTACGCACAATAAACTTCCAAGTTTGAAATAGTAAGTCTACTTTTTATGGATTCATTTCAGGAAAGAATATCTAGGCATGCGTGGACGTAAACAACATTATGTACAACATCCATTCTCGTCCCCAGAGGCCGCGCTCTTTTTGGTAAGCACCAAGAATCGCGACCTCTGGGCCGGTCCAACGTCGGAAGTCCGGGATTCACGGACTTCCCGTGAAATCTGACAAATCTGATCGGCTGAAAATACGAAACGAATACCCTATGCATGCTCAGAAAATCGGGTCAGACCAGAGGTCGCGATTCTTGGTGCTGACGGCCCCTGGGGACGAGAATGTACAACATCATGTACAAAATTATGTGAAAATCAGTCATTGATTGCAACCTGCGTTACTGGAATTCCTTTTCTTATCAAAATTAGCCCAGCAGTAAAGGAGAAAATACTACAAAAAATTGACTCGTCATCGCTGCGTTAGGAAATCAACAAAGTTTTCATCAATTTGAAGTGTTAGTTTTTCGTTCAAGAAAAAAAATCGAACTGGATCGATTGTTTAGCTGGCTTTGTTTCGTGGGAAATGATTACATGATGTAACTTCAACCATAAACTTCCAGTTCCAGTTTTCCGCGCGCCATCCTAAACTGGATAACATGACTGCTTAATTAGCGCTACCCCTAGTAGAAAAAGTTCCCTATGATACGGTTTAAATCACTACAATCATTTTAGCTCGATTATATATAAAATATATATATATATATATATTTTTTTTGTATAACGACAAAAGGAAATAACACTCAGATATCAGACCTACTTGTGGGCAGCCCAAGATAAAGCAAATAATTTTATGGGTTGATCTTTCCAAATTTTCGTATGTTTTCTCTTAAGCTGTGTAAATAAGTTACTTTTGTATCTTGTCGTGGGTTTTGTTATTCAACCACGCAAATTACTTGTGCAAAGATTGAACTGACCCGAAGATAAGAACCAGTCTGAAGTTCAAACGACTCCGATAACAAACAAACATAATTAGCAAAGTTTTAATCTGGTGGAAGTCAAAAAACATTAAATGGAGATTGGAATATGTCAGTTTTTACGCAACCCTAAAAGAGATATACAAGTTATAATATTGCTAAAGGAAACAAAAATATATAATGATAACATTGTCTCTCTGGGGTGAAAATTTGAAGATATTTTTAGGGTTCACATTTTTCTACCGAGGGCAGACTCCAAAGTCTTAATTGGGGTTCAATTTGGTGGAAATCTAAAAATCATCAAATGAAGATGAAAGAAGTTCTGTCGAAACATGTCTTATAAACTTAAAAAATTGGTCGTTTTCCTTAAAATCTTTACGTGTCTGCTGTTATCTAGACATGTTAGTAATAATATTGCAAAAAGAAATAAAATTGAATAATGATAACGCTGTTTTCTGTGGTGAAAATTCGAAATTTTTTTTAAAGGTTTGCATTTTTTATCGATCGTGGGAAGACCCAAGCTTTTAGGATGAATAAATGTCCCATTGCACTTTTTACAATGCGCAGAGTAAAAGCTAAACGTAAACACTTTTCACCGATTTAAGTGTTTGTTTTATCTTTTCCAAACAATCGATTTTGTTAAATTACTCAGCTGACTCTTTCATGATAATACTGTTGATACCACGATTATTTAACCAGCAAAGTTTAATGTTTCGAAACACAGCAAGCTAGAGCAAGCATCGCATTGGAGTCAAAGTTTGACAAGTAGAAATGATCATCCTAGGTTTACTGGTCTATTTCCTGGCTAGCTTGGCAAACGGTGAGTGTGGAATCTTTCTAATGAGCTGCGGATTACAAAACTCTTTTCCAGATTACTTTCGAGGTGAAATGAAATGGCAAAAAAAAAAAAATCAAATGTTTTATGAATTAATTCTACGAAAGGTGAAAACCAATATTTATGAACGTTTTCAGCAAAGCTGATAAATTCAACATTGGTGGCAACTTTGTGTTTTACTCTCCACAAAAGGTGTCGAGTAAATCTACTCTTTGTAACCTCTGATGCCCTTGTCCCAAATCTAGAGAAACATTGATTTAGACCATTCTTTAAAGACTGAAATCAAAAATCATTTCATTTGCGCATCGATGAGTGAATAATATTTAGGCTAAAGAGAAACTCATAATGTAGACAGGTTTTGCTTTCTCTCCCTCCCAAAAAGCCCCGACAATTTTGAACTAGAGGATGACCACAAATTTCGGGTTATTTATCTTAAGTTAACAATTTTATCTATAATTACACTCTACCAAAACCGGTGTAAGATCTTTCCTCGCGTTGATGTGTGGGATTTTGCCATAACACAAAAAATTAGACATCGCAAAAATAACTTAGTCAGTTTGTTAATAATAAAAACTATCGGTTCTATCTACTTGAACACTTTGTGTATTTATTAGCTGAGATGCAAGTCTGCTATGAAAAGTATGGATGTTTCAGTAACAAAGAGCCTTTCAAGAAATTTGTTTTGTTGCCGTTTCCGCCAGCCCTGATTGCTCCAAACTTTCGCCTCTACACCAGGCTCAACCAAGACAAGCCGCAATTTATTGACGATTACGACCTAGCTAAACTTCAAAACTCCAGCTACAACGGTTCAAAAAGGACTGTTATTGTTGTTCATGGATATATTGGTAAGCTGAAAAAATTATACATGGAAAGGAAATTAATGAAATTCTATCATATTCTGATCTTACGTTCACAGGGTCACCCATAAAAAATCGGAACCTCCAGACCGGCATAACAGCTATTGCTTTCTCTACGCATGTTCAGAAACCATTGTCGAGCTTGGACGTATTCACAAAATCAAACCGAAACCATGTAGAAATTTCTACTTCCAGGTTTTGATTTTGTCCATAACGAGGGGCGTCCGGTAACTGCTGACCGAGAATGCGCGGGCTCTTAGGGCGAGATTGAGCCTCACTATTATTGGTCTCTTCAACTCTGTTTCTGCGCTTGCGTTTAACATTTAACAACTCAAGCACGTTTTTCCAGAGTCTTCACATGCACTCTGACGGACGACCGTCAGAAGGAAAGTTTTAAAATGCAATATATAATATTTTGCCAATAATGTAAGTTTTAATGGTTTGAAATTGAAACCGTTATTTCCACAGTTTATCAGGATTAAATTTATATGTAGTAGAATAATGGAGTTGCTTTTAATTCACGTCTTTCTTTGTGTTGTTGCAAAAACAGTGAAATTACCGGTGAATGATAAGAAAAAAAATTCGGCACTCTATCTCTTCCAATGGAAGTTTTGTTTCCTAAAACTACCTCTCGTTGAAAACAGATTTCACTCTCATCGACCACATATGTAGCACGAGAATCCTGCCAGTTACTTTTTTGTCCGGGGGGAGGGGGGAATATTTCTAGTGGCTCTTTTTTCAATATATTTCATCATCTGTATAATATAAAAGTATGATTACAGTGATTACCAAATTAAATTGTACTGTTGCTCGGGTGATGTGTTCGATACGTTTACTTTTACTTTTGAACAAGAGACCATTTTCTCATTTTCTCTTGTTTTAAATCACTGTACATGCAGAAATAAGGCCCGAATGGATGGAACGCATACGAGATGGCTTACTAAGGAACGTTGACTGCAATGTTATTTTAGTGGACTGGTTCAGAGGTGGCTTCCCGCCCTATCTACAAGCGGCAGGGAACACACGCCTTGTGGGGGCCATGATAGCAGAGCTGATTAAGTTCCTCATCTCTCAGACCCGAAGCTCACCGGACTTTTATCACGTCGTGGGGTTTAGTCTTGGCTCTCATATCGCAGGGTACGCTGGGAGCAGACTGCAACAGGACGGACTAATTTTAGGTCGGATCACAGGTAACTGTCACTCGTCGGAGCGCTTTTAAGTTCAGAAAGGTGTCTAACGTAATTTTAATCGCTTTTCTTCTGCTTTGCATGGCGAAACATTCACTGATTAATTAACAGAGTCACCAAATCACTCCAGGCATGTTTTACTGCCCCTTAGCGAAGTGGGTGATGGGCGCATACCACGCTTTCGTGTTCTCGTCCATGGCTCCCGGGCGCTCTCTCGGGCTCGGCGGACTATTGTTTTACTGCGCTTATTTTGTGCACGCTTTCGTCGACTACATTGTTGTTATGTACGCTTTCCCATGCTTGTCTCGTGCCCTTTTCTTGCGTAGATGCTGCGTACTTTGGCTTTGCGTTTGCATGCGTGTGTTCTCGCCCTTGGTTCACGCGCGGCCTTTCCGGGCTTGGCTTACTGTCGTTTTTCCGCGCCGTTTCGACACGCGTAGTTTACACGATGATCGTGCGTCTGTACACACGTATATCTTTTTTTACTACCAGCGTTTTATAAACATGTGATAAGTAAGTATAACTAGAGGCTAAATTGTACTTCTTTAGTGATTTTTTTTCGCATTTTCTATTTCATAAATTCAATAGGACTGGACCCAGCTGGACCACTATTTTCAGCGACAGATCCTGCGGTAAGACTGGACCCAACTGACGCTCAATTTGTAGATGTAATTCACACAGACGCCGATCGCTGGGGAACTTTCCAAGCCTCAGGTCACATTGATTTTTATCCTAACGGAGGATTAGACCAAGTGGGATGCTTAAGTGTCACAGATGGTAAACTTATCCTGCTCTGAGTCCTTATAATTATTATTTGTCATTTCGTCATCAGCAGTTATTTCCTTATGTGCCACGAGGCACAAAGAAGCTAGGTAACAGGTAACAGTTATTTCTTATAACATCACAAGGAAAGTAGATTGCCTATTCTAATCATCAAATTAATTGGGAAATGGCGGCAGGGTAAGAGGCACTGCATGGACACTGTACATTTGTGTTCTCTACATTCACAGTGTCCCTCTCCACCCAAGGGTAAAAGAGTACCAGTGAACTGGTAGGGCAACCGGATCCAACATGATGCGTGTGGCTAGCATCCCATCACGAGGTGTAGCGACAATCCTAGCTGGCACATGGTTAGGGAATTGGAATAAGAACCGATTATGTGGGTTATCATTCAAGGCCCGACTAAGTGGTCAGTACAGCCGAAGCTTATCCCGGTTTCCATAGCATGAAGCGACTAGGAGTTTTTCTACTTTCCCCTGGATGGGATGCTAGTCCATCGCAGAGTTACTCCCAGCATTAAATTCGCCAGTGCCATTTATACACTTGGGTGGAGAGAGGCACTGTGAGAGTAAAGTGTCTTGCCCAAGAACAAAACACAGTGAACCCGTCCAGGCTTCGAGCCTGGACCACTCAATACGGAGTCAGCGCGCTTACCACTAGGACTGTACTCAGTACCTCTCACAAATTAGGATGCAGCCCGGTTAAATTGAGCACTACTGAGAAATTAAAGCTCAAGATGAAATTCGTGCGTGAATCTTTTTGCGGCTTATTGTGGGAAAAACTGAGAAGCCAAGGTTTATGTTATGTACGTCAAGGCCATATCATTAACTCCCGACGCTATACAAAGCAATGACGTCTTGGATTATTTTCTTGTTTCACGCGACAGATCTTGGTCCAATAGGTCCTTTGGTGTGCGATCACCTTCGAGCTCCAGCTTATTTCATTGAGTCCTTGTCACCACAGTGTCTGCACAATATGAGAGGTTTCCCTTGCCCTGACTCCAATGAATTTGATCGTGCTCGCTGTCTTGCCAATTGCAAAAATGGAGCATGTCCTGAGATGGGATATACCGCTGTACAAAATGGGAGTCAAATAGTTGGAAAGCACTTTTTGTACACCAAAGCAAGCGCGCCATTTTGTGGTAAATATAACATATGTCCGTAAAGAGTATAAAAAATTAGAAATTATTTTTAAGTGCATCAAATACACAAGCTGTCTGATCTAGGTTACGAGATGCACCCTAAGCTTTTAACTAAACTATGTCTTCCACGCTCTTTACGTACCCCATGCATACAAACTAGTTTATGTAAAATATCATCATAGCTTAGGTACGTTCCTTCTCTCTTTTTTTGTGGGCGGGTTTTATTCCATTATGACATATTCGGGAAATTCAGAAAGCCGTGGACTTTGGACTAATTTAGTAAGTGAAGGCAGTTTAGCCTGCAGTTTAATCGGGCAAGGCTGGGAGACAATACTGCCTTCACTCACTAGATTCAGAGCCGGTCCACCTGTGCACGGGGCTTGATGTTGTTAGTGTTTGCAGTTCCCCTTTTTGTGTAATAATTAGTTTCACTGGTTTCATTTCAGTTCCTTACTATACAGCAATCACATTCAAGACTACTTGGTCGTCTCTGGTCGGGCTATTTCGGGCTCATATTGTGGTCAAGTTGTTTGGGTCTAATGGAGAATCAAATTTTGTTCAGCTTCAAAGGTATTCATGTTTCAGTTTAAAGTGCTAGAGCACAAAAATTGATACAACTCCACGTTTCTAAACCGGAAATATGCTTAGACTATATTTGAACCTATATCGGCCCTCCATGACAAAAAGGGAATGGTTTAGTGAAATTAAAGCTAAGAAGGTGGTATATGAATATTACCGTGATGGAAATATGTTCTGGCATGTTCCTTCCCAAAAGCCTTTATGCCAAACCAGAAGACAAAACCCACACACAGTTCTAAGCAAAAATGGTGCAAAAAAATCTGACTAATTTTCAGGCCATGTAAAGCACCTTAATACCTATAACCTTGAAGTTGTTCATACCTATAAATAAAGGGAGTATAACCCTCCTGGACTTTGACGCGAAAACACGCGGTACGTTACATTAAAAGCTCTCGAATGATTGTATATGTTTGTCTTATTTCCCTTCAAGGCGTAGTCTAAAAGGTGGTAGCTGCGAAACATTTGTGATACCAGGTTCCAAGAACATAGGAACACCGCAGAGAATCCAAGTGCAACAGAAGTACTTATCCTGGCTGCTGAAATGGAAACTAAATAAAGTGTCGATTGAACCCGGATGGACTGGGACACATACAGACGGGAACAACAAACAGCTGTGAGTTGGAATAAGTGACGTCAAATCAATTAATATCTAATAAGCTTGCCTGACAGAAAAAAAAAAAAAAATACACGTAGCGATGTAAATATTGCGATTTTTGTTTTTGGAGATGAAAACGTTGCATTTAGTATTTGTATTTAGCGAACAAGCAAGCAAGAAACCAAACAACCAAACAAACAAACCACCAAACAAATATACAAAGTAAAAATTGCGATTTTACTGTTTATTTTGGGATGACAAAATTGTGTTTATTCAAGTTGTCTTTAGAAAACAAGCAAGCAAGCAATAACCAACCAACCAATCAACCAAACCGAAACAAACAAACACACAAACAAACAAACAGAAAAATAGGTTTCATTTGGTTGGTTGCACTAAAATTAATGAAATTCCCTTCAAACACAGCCAAAAGTTTTGACACTTTGTTGACCTAAAACAGCCTCCGTCTCATCGTTCATTTACAGAGCTTGTGCGTTAAAATTAAAACTCCACCGGGCAGCAAAATGTTATTTCCCTTTACTTTGATAATAACATACAATATAGTTTCACCATTTTTTTCCTGTATTTGTCGCACAGGTATTCAGCTTGTTTCGATGCCTATGTGGGAAGTGAAGGTGTTACCAGAGATCTAAGACAAGGAAGTATTTCTTGCTGATTGTCCTGTCCTTCCAAAGTATTCGCATTATTGCAGTGCAGCTAGAGCCGGCAATCGACACCTGTTAAACGGAAATATCATTGTTTTGATATAGTATCTGTTCAGCATTGTAGTATCTGTTTAGAAACGCAAATGGAAGAACAATGTAGAGGGCACACGGTGATAACTGGTGTGAATTAAAAATAAAATGCAAATACAGAACCTGAGTAGTTTTGAGGCTAAAGAGGTCCTTGTCAATTGCAGTAGACCATATTCGTATTCTCGGTACCTACGTAGCTTGCAACTGAGGCTAACACGGAGAGTCTTTTCAAATGTAAATAGCCGCTTATCTCTTTTTAATGATATTGCCCCACATGAGCGTCCACTACAAGCTAGTTCCAGTCTAATACCGAGAATACGAATATGGTCTATTGAGATTTGTACTTTCACGCAGGAAGTGCATAGTAAAATGAAATCTTTCCACTAGCCTATTTATGCTTCAAATTGAAGAAAGGGGAAAGGGCTATCCTCATAGCCAAGGCTTTAACACTACTACTTACTGAGCCTCACCTTGACTAACTGAAGGTCTCGATGGAAGTCAGCTAGCACCCCCTGAGTTAAACTGTCAATGATTCTCTGCGGTCAGTTAGAATTTTATACCCGATCTAAGCTATCAATAAGTTTCGCAGGAATTGGATAAAACATGAATCGTTTCTCAGCAGACAGTTTTGGAAAATTCGACCAATCCTCAGTTTTCAGTTTAACCGACATCCAAACCTCTAGAATTAATAAACTTAACAGGTTAGAGTAGAGTGTCTGGAAATGCAAACTAGCCTGTTTCTGAGAGGTTTATCAGTCCAATTTTTTCGCTATTTCTCCATCAGTTCATCTCACAGCTCGCTGCTCGCTATCCCCTCGAGCTACTGCTCTTCATTCTCTTTTTATTGCGATTAATGAGACCCAAAACGGAAACGTGATTGCCGGGCAATTTGAATTATCGACTAATGAAAAATGCGGTTAGCAGAGGAATGTTTCACTAAAAATGCATCCTTTTGTTTAGAGAGTGACTTAATGGCGTAATTTTAAATTTGTGGCATCTGTATCTACTGAACCGATGCTAAATGAAACCTTGGGAGACCATGGGAACGTAAGGCAACGCTTTTGTTTCCGGTTGTTAGTCTCGACAGTTATTGCCTGATCGTGCAGTACGTTAAATATTTTCCTGTGAGGAATGGATTTCGAACCGCGTCCTCGTGTTCTGAGTTTTCAGTCAGTACAGTCATCAACTGATGAAGACTACGGAGGATATAGTGGTTCAGGAAGGCGGACGTCTGAAGCTGGTAGCACGACTTCATCGCGACGAATATCGATTAATCCTCAAGGCAGGAAAGCTTCCAAAGTTCCAGCTTACATCTCTCCGTACCGTCATTGGAAGAATCTTAGCGATTCCGCCCGCGAGAAGTCGGAAAAAGCCGGCCAAGAAGAAGAGAAAAAGCCGGAGGTAGAGAATACTTACCGTACCGAGCCAAAGAGGAAATTTCCTGAGAGAGAAGTGAAAGAAATTATCCAAAACAGTTTGGAAGCTATGCTGGGTGAGCTGACCTACAACGCTACAGAATGTGGCTTTCTGACAAAGCTGCTAAGTTCAAGGATTATGGAGCAAGTTAAGAGTCTCAGTATAGAACGCTATAAACTTGTTTGTTTGGTCAATGTGGGCTCAAAACACGACCAAGGCCTCAGGGTTGCCAGTAGGTGTCTTTGGAACGCGGATTTCGACACACACGTCTCGGCAAACATCGAGAACGGAACTCTATTCGCTGTGGCAACAGTGTATGGGGTATATTTTGAATAACTGAACGAATCTCGGCTGTCATTGATATAGTTTATAGACACCCATTTAAAACTATTTTAATCACAGAGAAACAGCGGGATATCTGCAATTATCTTGGCGATATTTACCCAGAGTGTCGCGATGATGAAACACATACAATTTATCCATGCAATCTTGTTTTTATCCTTTTCAACAAGTAGTTTACATCGCACATGCTAACAGCAACAAAGATTTTACCGAGTGCCAAAGAACAAATGGAAGCCAGAATGACACTGTTACAAAGATACATGAGTTTACGTTATCGTTTGTTTCGCACGCTAGCTCCCTGACAACGAATTTTTTCTAAACGATAGTTACATGTAAACTATCGGAGAATAATTGTCATAGTGTTTCTAGAACAACAAGAACTGAATGCAAAGTTTTAAAGCAACCATAGTGGAATCGACGAAAGTGTGGAACAGAGAAAGAAAATTATAGCGTGACTCGAAATAAACAGTTATGTAAATTTCACTTGTACTGCTTGGTGACAACATATATCATCGATTCGCTTAAATGACTTCAAAGTCGATTTGCAATTTGTTATACGCGCCAGAGTTGTTGAAATCGATATTCGCTAAGTTAGCAAGATTCTTTTATTTTCTATCATAAAACTAAAAGCACCAATCATTACATCAACAGGTTGCAGCCAAGATAGCCTAACTCAAGAACATTAAAAGACAAAACAAATGTATGTCTTTCATTGGTCTTATAACATTTCCTGTCTAATTTTCTTTTTTATGCAGATGACGTGAAAACTTCATTTTCTCTTGATGACGTAGATAACAATTTTTTGAGTCAAAATAAAATTTACGTTACAGAACTAATTACAGTATTTCTGTATTTAGTTGAAATTCTATTTCGAGTGGAAGACTATATGTTCGTCCCCAGCCCGACAAGATAAAACTTTTAAGAAGAAGCTTCGTCACGGTTTTCGCATCTTGAAAAGTTTAGCCTAAATTTTTCACGTTCGTCGTTTGTTATCCGTTTTAATCTTCTCCATCCTCAACCATCCTCGTTCCTTTATGGTTTATTATTATCTCTTTGGTGTTTTTCTATCTTTTCGGCATAGAGGAGAGGAGCGCTAGCTGACACGCTCCTTGCGGTCAGGGTTTGAATAGTTAGGAAAGCAAAGTACAAGCTACCTTTTAAAATATAATATTTTTGTGTACGAATTGCTTTCCTCTCGAATTCTCCTTGACCCAAGCTGGAAGACTCTAGCAGTTTACAATTGATAAGCCACTAAACTGGTGTCTAAAGGTTTAATTTTCTTTTCATTCCTTCCGCCATGTCTTAAGCAATTTAAGTGTAAACTGATGCCGCTCTTTACTTTAATGCATTAATAGAGATCAGGGAATCCATACATGTTTATTCAAATTCATAAATATGAAAAACTGTACATAAATTCGAAAAGGGAGTTTAGAGGTTAACCCTATTAATAAAATTGCCCTAAAAAAGAGACTAAAAATTACAATTACAGTTACGTTAAAAAATATTGAAAGAAGAAAAAAATACATATATTTGGTAAATAGTTTCAATTTTAGGATACTACCGACGAATTTCTCGTTTAGATGTCGCGAAGTTTCGTTATAAAAAAACGAAAATAACAACACCCGTACGGCGCTATTTTGTAAAAATGTTCTGCCTAATTTTTAAATTGTAAGAAGTACAATTAGTTTGACATCCTTTAGGTATAGTACATAGAAGATAATTTTCTGCCCCAAAAGATATCATTGCAAAAAAAATTAAGATATGTTTTGTCAACGCAAATCTTACATTGATCAGTTCAGTAGTGTTAAAACCTGGTTTGGCGATAAGCATTTTCACCATTCCGTTCACACAATCCGCGATCACTCCGGCGGGGAAAACGTTTTGGAAGGACCAGATCTTGTCAGTAAAAATCTTACTTTATGATTCACACTTTTAAGCCAGATTAACATTTTTATTCAACATTTCTCTGTTGTGGTTTGATCCTCAAGCCGATCCATTCAAAATGCATCGTACTGGATTGAAAACTTGTTTCCCGAGAACGATTGATAAAACTAATATAACGCGGCCAGAATTTACCTTGTAAACCAGATATACAACATATCTCTGTTCTAGATATGCACATCTTTGCTAATTTTAGTTTTGATATTAACGAGTCGTTTGTTTTTCGTTTATAACAGCTTTTAGTAGATATTACTTCCTTTGTGATGTCCTTGAATTTCGAGTGTTGTTCAGTACTAAATTGGTCTTTGCGGAATTCATGTAATAAACAATCAAAAAACAGACACATGCAGATGTGTTTTCATCCAATCGGCATAAGGTCGATTAAACTTAAAGTCTGTCAACGGATCTTTATTACTGAAGAGGTATGCTTAGTTCACATGCATAAAAAGTCCAAACTTGTGTGAACAATTCAGCTGCAGTCTCGCACGAACACAGTTTCACCTACGTATTTGGAAAACTCGCGCAATGTGAGTTTGTCTTACGAACAAATGCCTCAAAATATACTTTTCCCACAGTAATCAACTGCGTAACTTACTGTTTGCTTGCTTTCTTCTTAAGTAACTAGACTTTAACGCTTTCCGCAGACATAAAATAGTAAATGTTTCCTACTTCAGGCGAAAAAAAAAAAAAAAAAAATGAAAAAAAAAATGATGTAGGGGAAAGGGAAATATAATTTGCATATTTAATGGCTCATGCTCGAGATGAAAGGGTAAAAATAATCTGCAAATACTTTTTCTTTTCGGTTTAATCTCTGAAATTACAAAACATTAGTATCATCCATTACGAAAAAAGATAACGCCAAATCCTAACAAAATCACACATTTACTGAAAATGGATTTTATTCAAGAACAAGGCAGTTACACAAGTTTGTTTTGTCTTTTTAATGCCGCTTTTAAACGTTATGTTATTTCCTTCCTCGCAGTTTCAACACTTTCGCCTTCTCGTTATCTTTTTTTATCTGTTATGCAATCTGTTTTGCATCAAAACAAGATAAAATCGAAATCCAGGATCTCAGTAAATAAGTATTTTGACTGAAGTTGGTAGACACAGTCCCTAAAGTGAGTCAGATAACCTTGGACAGTTCCTCTCTGAGACAACGATGTCAAGTTATATGTTCAAATATTTTAAGCTTTTTTTATGACATTGCTGGTTTTTTTTTTTTTTTTTTCGGTTTTGCTAAGTTTCGTTTTGTTCCATCCTTTTGCGTTGTTCAAAAGTAGCCTGTAAAACGAAAAGAAGCTTGAAGATGCACTTTTATAAAACATATTTAGAGGTTAAAGTTAAACCCCGCGGTGTGGTGTCGTGCAAAAAGCTCAGGCTTAGCTAGACAGAGAGACTGATTAGTTTGGCCTGTGTCCAGCTTCTATCTATTACTACCAAAACGCATTTCGCCTCATCATTCCGGGTATACGGATTACCTCCCACGGGTTCCTGAAGCTAAGTGGTAGAGCGATAAACAGAAAGTCATACGTCATAGGTTGCACTCCCGTTAAGCGAACAAGGAAACGTTTTTCCGCGTAGCTTTTGCCATGTTAAAAAAAAATAGCTCCTCAAAACACAATTTTTCGGACAAAAACCAGAGGAAAGACTTTTTTGTGTAAGATTATTTTCACTTTTCTTTTACGAAATTTCTAAAATGTGGAAAAGACATTGAGAAATCTGGAAAGCAAATCAGACCATTTTTCAGGGACCGTTTTAATTTTTTTTTAAGTTAGTGTATTTAATCTCAGTCCGTAACTAAATAATAAAAATAAATAGATGTAGAAAGCGCAATTTTAAAATAAAGTGGCCATTTGTTTATTTCCTAAGCTAATTGCGTTGAAAACATTGAAATGGGCCCCGCACGCAAGCATGCTCGGCGGATCAGATTTCAAAGGAAACGAGTTTCCCGTAGGATTTCCTGGGCTTTGTCCATGCCACAATTATAAACAGAGATGCAAATAAACCGAGTTCACAAATCGTAGTGTAATTCGGCGTCTCCTCGGATTTTCAACGCCCCGTGACCTTCACAATCTAAGCACAAAACAAAGACCGAAAAATGTGGCGACTCCTAGCGACAGGGCTATATTTCGCTTGTCTTATTCATGAGGTAAGTCAAATACCATAAATTATACACCTAGGTCAAAACATTTATCTTGTGCAGACCTGAGGTCATTTTCAACCTCTATTGCTAATACATTTGTGCATTAATTTAATATGTTTGTCGTATTCAGTCCTGCTAACATGTATAGGCTTGTTTAAGCTAGCAGGATAATTTACCTTGAATAGATCCATATGACATTTTCTTATGACATAACGTTTTGAACGAATCGACTCTGCAATCTCTGTGTCACATTTTGTCCAGGTTAGAACGTCTTTAAAAGCAGAATTTCACACAATGCTGTCCAAAGATGAAAAGAAAAGATATTTACACGCAGATTCCCAAGATACCGGTAAGAAAGTGGTCACCCGCCTTCACGTGAAAACATGTCTTCGAGATACAAGGAATGTGTCATTAGTCGAACGCCTTGTGGCAATGCGGATCGCGATGTTGAAAACTTGCTATGATAGTATCAATTTTTCTTCGAGTCTGTTCGCGAAGGGGAAACAACTAAAGGACAAAGAATTGTTTTTATGCCTAAAAGGCGGAATTAAGTGAAACGTGAAAGAGAAAAGCATCACAAAAACAAGGGAAGATAATCGTGTCGAGGGTTCCTGCTGCGCCAGTCCACGTTACGTCATTCGCCGTCAGCGGGAAGGTGTTTTCCTTGGTTGATGGGAGAGGTAGAGTGTGAGAAGGAGGGCGGGGAGGCAGGGGAGGGGACGTTCTAAAGTGCAGCCTGTTCAGCTGGGTGAGGTATTAACTCTGATCCGAGATAGCGATGCAAGAGTTACACTAGTAAGGAGCTCAACGTCTTCTGAAGTCAGTCTAACAATAGACGCTTTGCATAAATGGCGCTTAACTGTGAATAAAAATACCGTTATATATCCTAAGCTCGTGTTTATGTTTCCAGACAAAGGTTTGGAATGTATAAGTATTGTTATTCAAATATCGGCGCCATTTCTGCAGTGTGACTGTTAGCTAATTGCTTCTTTACACTGTCACGCCATCAAAAATAAATATCGTAAACATTCAATAAATTCAGTCAAGAATCTGGAATATGCTAGATGATTGATATATAAACAACCTCGCCAAGATTTAGGTCTGTGTGGTTTTTCATTCTAGCGTTGTACGAAAAAGTGTTTCACCGAAATTTAAAGGACT
>Ga0126338_10000978_pt1 | contig 17428 bp, 7 predicted proteins | sample OrbCmetagenome_2_FD_92529 | JGI IMG/M metagenome (GOLD analysis project Ga0126338, IMG submission 92529) | Coral microbial communities from Petempiche,Puerto Morelos, Mexico - Orbicella C C metagenome | ecosystem: Host-associated > Invertebrates > Cnidaria > Coral | place: Petempiche,Puerto... | reverse complement strand
GCTTACCTTCCCCTGGTTAAACAAGACACAGTTGACACCCAGGAAGTATGGAATGTTGCTGACACAAGATCACCAACAGAAGTTGAGACTGAGTATATAGACATGGCAGAGTCTGTGCCCATTTGGAAATTAACCTTGCAGGAAATCAAAAGTGCCACTGAAGTTGATGTAGAGCTCCAGGCATTAGCTCCTATTATCACACAAGGCTGGCCAGAGAGAAGGGCTGATGTACCCTCCCAGTTGCAGGTCTATTTTCCCTTCAGAGAAGAGTTGTCAATACAAGATGGTGTTGTGTTCAAGGGTGAGCGCATAATAGTACCATCTAGCCTCAGGCAATGCATGATGGATAAAGTACATGCCAGTCACCTGGGCATTCAGGGGTCCCTCACGAGAGCCAAAGAAACCTTCTACTGGCCAGGCATCTACAAGCAAATCACAGAATTCATCGCAAGGTGCAGCATTTGCAACAGCTACAAACCAGAGCAGCAGAAAGAACCTGCAAGTTCAGATGGGAGTGGAATACACCACATACGAGTCACCAAAACAGAGTTGTTGAGACCCTTATTAAGTCAGTCAGACAAGCACTTAACACCACTTGCAAGAACCACGCCTACTCCGAGGAACAATAGAGAACATTTTTGCCAGAAAACACGTACATAGTCAAAGGACGAATGCTGTACCCAATTCTGACAATATCTGGGAAACCCCACAGATCATTCCAAACAACCTTCTTCTAGGCCATCACAATCCACCGCCACAGCCAGAACCAGAGGAAAGAACCAATCCGCGACAATTACTCAGAAGCACAGAAAACAGAGTCACTGATATCTGGAGGAGTTGGATAAAATATTTCGCCCCAAACTTGTTCCCAAGAAACAAGTGGTTTCTTGTGAGAGAACATCCAGGCTGGGGATCTTGTATTGGAGCTGGAAAATGGCACGTATTGTAGGCACCTATCCTGGAAATGACGGCCTTGCCCGAAAAGTGAGAATCAAGACAAGGACAGAGAGTACAACAGACCTATTCACAAAATGTGTTTGATTGCAACAAAGGAAGAGCTAAATGTAGGACTACTCTTCTTTAAATCAATTCAAGAACAATGAACACTTCCACAATTTTTTCAGTCTTAAATGACAAATCGTTCCTCAATTAGAGCTAAGCTCTTAATTTCTGCACTCAGGCGGAGTGATTTGCGCTTAATGCAGTAAAAAAATTCAACTTATACTTCAAGTAAATAAATTTTTGTGTTGCTGTTCCGTTTTGGTACCAAAATGCAGTCACAAAGGATCTTGGGACGAATTAGCATTTTTATATAAATAGGCGCAACATATTTAAATGCTTGCCTAACAATCAACCGAACAAATCTGCTAAAAGAACATGTAAAGAGCCGTGTGAAGATGTACGGATTACCCAACAGAATTGTAAGTAACATTTTGCTACGAATATTTCTAGCCTTTCAAGTGTAATTTCATATTTCAAACACAATTCTTTCATTTGCTTTGCAGTTTGACTGTTGCCGATGATGATACCATTGACAACCAGTACAAAAATAAAACCGTTATCTGTGCATCTGTAGCCTTCAGATTTAAGTAACGCTTCACTACGTAAGTGCAAATCACAAGGAATATGTCAGAAGAAAAGTCAACAACACACCAGAGGTTAATTTGTGCCAAAATTTTGCCTTTGAATGTACGCTCTCCTTCTCCCCCAGAGTAATAACCTGGCTCGAGCCCACGATCCAATCCATAAACCAGTGCCTGGTCAGTGGTCAACTTGAAAAAAACAGGCAACCTTGATGAGCTCTCAACCTGAGCTAGCGATGTGGTTACATGATACTGGTCAGCAGATACCTTGTTTTGACAGCTGTCAATTAATCAACATGGATGCCCAATATCAAAGATGTATCTATGGTAAAGGTTCTACTCTCCTAATTTTCAAGGTATGGGGTTTGACATACGGTGTATGGACATACAGACGTATGGACAGTCACGTGACAACCAAATTTTTTTAGATCAATGTGTTACCAAATTTTCTAAGTTATAGCGTTCTGCTCATGTGCCTTCGGCCCACAGGAACTCGACTATTTTATTAGGCTCTGTCAATAGCCAGCAACAGTTGACATTGACCTCAGTTTCTTTTGATAACAAACTTTTGATGCACAGCCATTGCTTTTATAGTACAAGGAAACAAGAATGGCTAAATTATAACAAAATTGTTATGTGCACCTACTTTATTAGACTTCTTATTGAGCTTCTTTCTCTTGGAGCAGGAAGCCGCTGTCTTCTGAATCTTTTCTTGGTAAACACTCATCACAAAAAGACACAACAGAACAAATTATAACTCAGCAACAGGTACATCTAATCTCTAGTATAAACAGAATAATGAGCCCTAGATGCCCTCAGTGTTAAATGTAAAAGAAAAAGCTTAATGACATTTATTTTACTCAATTCATCAAGGGTCTGCATGCAAAGAGGTCTAGATGGTGGCTTGATCCAATATAGTAAGTGTCAATGAGAGATGCCAAACATGGTTTGTGCAGTTTTTTATTAAGACCAGTATTTCATTGAAGTGCATATTAAATATATGGTGTCTTGTAAGGGGTTTCCAATACACTACATGTTGTATAGGGCAATTTGAAAATTGCTTTGTTATTTGCTATGTCCAGCAACAAGGGGACTGATGCTCAAAATAAATTTTAAATTTATTACAAGGATCAAGTCTCTTCTCTTACCTGTGCTTTCTCTTAAAATATTAAATTCAGTGTTAACGTCTTCTTCCAGGGGTTCCTAGAAAAGAACACAGATCTCAAATAGGTAAAGGAATTACAAGGAAATAATTTACTAACAGCTCAAAACTAATAATTGACACATTTTTCATGTGAAAAACCCTATCATGGCTGCCACAGGCTGTGACTATTCCCTGGTAAAAATATAGTTCCCCAGAACACATAAACTAAAAGTCCTACAAAATGTGACTTTACACAGGAAAACGTACACTAGGCCCTATCTGGAATAAACGGATAGTAAACACCTTTAAAAGCATTAATGTCCCAGTTCTGCTTAACTAACTTGGTATTTACTGTAAGACCTAATTAATTAAGAACACACACACATTTGGCTTATTAGGGGGAACACCACTCAGTGGTTGGCATGACAGACAACTTGCCATAGCGTGACAATTTAAAGGCACTACAAGCTGCAAAACAGCAACATGCCATGATAGACAGCAGCTAGAAGCACTATGAGCTGAAGCTTAGGTTGGCTACGCACTAGAGTAGAGCAAAATCGGCTCAAACCTAAAGCCAGCAACGAGCAAAGGTATATGAAACGCCAACCAATGAAGCCTCACTTATCTCCCCTGCAGTGCTGGATCAGACAAGAGTATTGGCAGTTAGGTCGAAAAGCATAAAACTGAGAACGTAAACAAATACAAAGCGAGGCTTGGGGAAGTCGCCGTGGAGACTCAACCGAACCAAAGCCATGAGAGTTGGCCCCAGTTTATTGAATATAACACAAGAACAAAGGCACCCAAGGGAGGGAGGGAGGGAATTGAATACAAATTCACTAAAAAATGTGAGCAGTAGCTTAGGCAAACCTAAGAATATATGACTTTGGACTCTGAACAGGGTCTTTTATAGCTAGACAGAGCCTGTGACTCAAACCAATGAAAAGACACTACATAATATATATACAATAATATATATATACAAAGGTGCGTTCATGTACTAACTGCTACAATGTTTTAACCTCAAATGCCGTAAAAGTCATGTAATGTAATGTTGTAAATGTTTCTTAAATTTGATTAATTTTGATTGTGTAGATATTAGTAACTTAGTAATTTAATTAATTGTTCCTGGAAAGCCCCATTGAGGAGGTAACAAGAAAAAAAGAGAAAAAAAAAAAAAAAAAAAAATGCCAAAACATACCAGGGAATCATTTCCCATTAAAAAAATTTTTAATAATAACGCCCCTTTTAAACTTTCTTAAAACATTTCCTAGAAATGTTTTAACAGTTACTGAATCTTGGCACATGGCTTGGCAAAGCGTTCGAATGGTTAGCAGAAATTTTCCAACGGATGACTGGAAGCATTAAAACGGTTGGCAAAAATTTTCGAACAGATGACTTGAGGTGTTTAAATAGTTACGTTAGCTCATGTGGTCAAACGGATGACTTCAAGCATTTCAATGGTTAGCCAAACTTTTCAAACGGTCAATTTTTGGATCAAAGGGTCACTGACTTAGCACGTGGTCAGCAAAATTGCCAAAATAATTATATCAAAACTGTAAATGTGTGAAAGCAATAAGAACAATTGTAATTAATTGTCATTAAACTGGATAGATGATATAATTCAAAGCAAGCAAATAACTACTTATGGTTGGAAATTGTCTCTATGTCGAATTGTCAAGAAAGCAAAAACACAATTCTGTCTATGTTTGTTTCATCAAAGTCATCATCACATGCAATACCAATCCAGACACAATTCCAACCAAATATTCCATATAAACAAAGCAACCTCCAGTCACAAATTATTTTGAAGAAACACAATTTACTATCAATAAAATACTATAAACGGTAGACAATCAAGCTTGTTCAAGAGCATAAACACACTCATGCCACAATACAATGAATTCACACGTGATGCAAGTAAAAAACTTTTCCTGGACGGGGTGGGGGAAGTTTGCTCATAGCCTAAAATGTCAGTCCTCAGATGATGACTGACGTGAATTTCAAGCTAGAAATATACTGTCCATGACCTCAGTACGATTCAACACAAAATAGAATGCAGGGGACTGATTACCGGAAAGGTATGTTTGGTATAATTTAATTCTAACACTGTAACAAAGCTGCACATCGCATACCGTAGTTTTACATGAATTCTCATGACCCAAACACAGCTGTTCTTGTTCTCATAATATCCACCACCACTGTTTTCATTTTGATGTTTTTGTTTTGGATAAAAGAAAGAAACAAAAAAATGTACTAAGGCAAGCTAACTTTAATAACTCGACCTGCAACAAAACATAAGACATAGACAGTTGTAAATCGAGCTTTCACGAATGAGATGCCAACTTGATTTATTTACATGCATACCACAGCTTTCTGTTCAGTTCGACAAGTTGTTTTATCATTCTGTTCTGTCTGTCTTCCAAACTCTGTAGCTTCTGGTTAACATTGTCTTTGGTCATTTTAACAGTAAGCTTAAAATGTTCTTTGAAACGTTTTTTAAAACAGTTCCAAAACTTTCTAAACAGATACAGGATATTCTTCCCGTTAAAACAGATTCAAAGATTTCTTCACAGATTGCTTTTGCCGTTTAAATCGATGCTTAGATTTCTTCAACGGATTCCTTTTGCCGTTTTAACGGATGCTTAGATGTTCTTAACAGATAGTTCTCTCCGTTTTAACAGATGCAAAAAATCTATGAACGGTTGCAAAAGCTGTTCAAACAGTTTGATCCTAACATTAAACGCTTCCCCTAATGCTTGAAACAGTTTTCATGAAGCGTTTAAACAGATTAAAAACGGATAACAAACAGATGATAAATGCTTTCATTCGTTTAATGGAGAAGAGGTAGTGTATGGTTTCCTGTGTACAGTCACAAATGTCAGATATAGTAGCTGCTTCTATCCTCCCCTTACAGCAGTCCTTTCTTCCCATTAACCCTTTGAATGCCAACCCAGGTGTAACATCAGCAACCGGCACTCATATTGGATTTTTGTCCACCTCTTGCCCTGCTCACAGGACTGGCTCTAGCAGCACCATGACCACCTCTTGCAGGACCTCGAGGGTGACCTCTTCCTCTTCCTTGGCCTTCATTATTTGCTTCCACAGAATCCTCTTCACTTTCAGTCGCTAGCATCGATCAGGTCATCTTCTTCTACACTTTGGCTCTCTTCCTCACCATCTGACTCTGAACTGTTTCCAATGTACTCTGAAACATCTTCACTTTCTTGACCACTCTCATCACTAAGATCAGAGTCCGTATCCACGAAAATTTCTGCTAAAGCTTCGTCTACATTCATCCTACATGGCCGTGCCACCATGTTGGATTTGTACTTGAAAATCAACAAGGCCATTTAGGTATTATGTAGTGGGCGTCTACAAAACAAAGACCTAAGACCTATGACCCAAAAACGAAGATTTGTGTTCTTACAGGCCTATCAAACCAGAGACAGTCAAGCCGGGTCAACGCTTTTGTTCAGACACCAACTGACGCGAAATTAATGGGGTCTTCGTTTTGGACATAAGGCTGGCTCGAACTATAAAACGAAGACCCTCGCTTAAATGCTTTGTTCATTGTCAGCTGATGCGGAATCAATGGGGTCTTCGTTTTGTAGATAAGACCGGCTCAAACTACAAAATGAAGACCCTTACCTAAATGCTTTGTTCGTTGTCAGCTGACGCAAAATCAATGGGGTCTTCGCTTTGTAGATAAGACCGGTTCAAACTACAAAACAAAGACCCTCGCTTAAATGCTTTGTTCATTATACAAGAACCCATTTCGTGTCAGCTGACAACGAACAAAGCATTTACAAAAGGGTATTCGTTTTGTAGTTCAAGCCGGTCTTATCTACAAAATGAAGACCCCATTGATTTCACGTCAGCTGACAAAGAAGAAAACATTTAAGTGAGGGTCTTCGTATTGTAGTTCGAGCTGGCCTCATCTACAAAACGAAAACCCCATTGATTCCGCATCAGATGACAACAAACAAAGCATTTAAGCGAGGGTCTTCGTTTTGTAGTTCGAGCTGGCCTCATCTACAAAACGAAGACCCCATTAATTGATTTCGAGTCAGCTGACAATGAACAAAGCATTTAAGCGAGGATCTTCATTTTGTAGTTCGAGCCAGTCTTATTTACAAAATGAAGACTCCATTGATTTCACGTCAGATGACAACAAATAAAGCGTTTAAGCGAGGGTCTTCGTTTTGTAGTTTGAGTCGGTCTTGTCTACAAACCAAAGACCCCATTGATTCCACGTCAGCTGACAACAAACAAAGCATTTAAGTGAGGGTCTTCGTTTTGTAGTTCGAGCCGGCCTTACCTACAAAATGAAGACCCCATTAATTTCGCGTCAGTAGCTGTCTGAAAAAAAGCGTTGACCCCGCTTGACTGTCTCTGGTTTGATAGGCCTGTAAAAAAACAAGTCTTTGTTTTTGGGTCTTAGGCCTTAGGTCTTAGGTCTTCATTTTCTAGACACCCATTATGTAGTGCTCATATTTGAATTCTTTGGTCAGCAGACTCTTAACTACTTCCCAGACCCTTTTAAATGACCATGGGAAAAGAACACAAATGACCAGGGAAAACAAAACAATGCTCCATGAAGGACGTATATATACATACTTGGTATCTGAGTCTCGTATTTCAGGACTAGATATACATCCTCGGCATTCAAAGGGTTAAGACTGATACATATGCATTACACTATTTGTACATGTCAGTTTTCAGCAAATGTTATTTCCATCTTTATTATGGAAATGAGATTGTTGATATCAGTGACCCCAAATATTTCACAGGGTTGCCACCCATCAGAACAAAAAAATCCATTACTTTTCCCTGACTTTTCACTGACTGTAAGTAATTAGACAGTGTGTTTCACTGAATAGTTTATGGCACCAGTAAGCAGAGATGTCAGGTAATATTTCAATGTTCTAAGGAAAAAATTATCGTTTTCGCTACATACTTTTACTCTTAAGAGCGACTCTCTATAGGGACTGAGTGAGATTGAAAAAATGTGGCACAAGGTTGGAAAAATAGACCCCTTGATATTTCGTCCAGAGATAACCTATGGTATGCTAAGAATCATGATATAAGTCTTAGGTTCTAGAGTTTTTACATTTTTGAAAAAATTACGAAAAACCGTCAACAACCCGTGAAGCCGAAAAATCACAGAAATGAGGTCAAATTTTATGATTAGATAATCGAACTCGCGTGAAGGCACATAGCAAATTATGGCTTTCCTTAGTTTATTATTTCATTTAGGAGGTATTGCTAAGCTACTATTTTAGACTTACAATTGTAATTCCCAATTCCTGGGGACCAAGCGAAAAGAACCAAAATTTCTAGACTTTGAAAATCAAAAATTCCATACGGTTTTCAAACAGCTCAAAACATACTCGGTATTATGTAGAATTTTTTTTTAATTAAATTCTAGCAAGTACAAGAGCTGTTTTTGAACGCGATATAATTTTTTTTTGGCAAAAGTTATTTCTGAGGCAAGCAGCCCCATGCAAGTTGACCCAATTTGACCTTTCGAAGAGATTTTGTTTAACCAGGAAATGTAAACAATTCGACTAGCCTTAGCTTGCTTTCTGAGCAAACCATTGAAAAACCCTGTTTTCCTATGCAAACAATTTCTTTTTCTTGTTGATGTTGATGTTGCATGTAATGCATTTAACGGTTCATTACATGGCCACTGCAACAATTTAATTAAGATTTTCCATCATGATATAAACATACACAAGACTTTTTCATGTCTTTTGTTCCAAATATTTAATACAGTAATTCACTCAATTGCTTTCGCTCAAAATGTTTTTTTTTTTCAAGTCAAAACGGGACAACTTCCAGTTTTTTCTCATTAGCGCACTTAGCTATTGCTCAGCTCAGTGGGTAGTGGAAAATAGCTAAGAGTTCGTAACCATGCCCTATTCACTCCCCCTAGTCCCCTACCCCACCCTTGTGCTAACCTTGAATTTAAAGTGAGAACAAAATGTATTTAGGGTAAAGGATGGCCCAATCCATTTTTTTATTAAACGGGGGGAGGGGGGGGGGGAACTGGAAGATTTTGAAAACAAAATTGCGCGGGAGCAAGCCGGAAAACAAATTTCCTACAGAGCGCAAGCTTATATAAATCCATTGCAGCATCTTAGTGAGATGATATATGACAGAGCTTTTGTGGCATCATATATCTTTGTTACAAGTTAGCAAGGGATCTTAATCTTAGACTTTAGTACTTTGAGGGTCTTGACCGCATTGGCCACCAACTAGCCGCTGAATCATCTTCCAATTTTTCAACCGATGATGCAGAGCAAATCACTCAATTTCGGAATTTCAGCAGAAGTAAACAGATGCATCCTAATTACTCAAGATGCCGAACTGTAAATGTTTCATTTCAAAGTGTTTTTTTTGACAAAGTGAGTGCTCAAGGTTACACATTACACTTCAAAAGACCTAAACTCATTTTCCTGCACATATCTTTGTAAAGTTGTAAAGATTTTAATCCAGTGGAGTTTGTCGACGCAATAAGGTTTGCTGAATTTAAGAAAAAGTTAGGAGTCTTGCACGTGCTAGCTTTGCTTATCGGGCAAGCAATCGAAAAGTTTGATTTTAAAAGATAACAGCTCAAACGCCATGAGAATTTCATATTTAGAACTTTTTAGAGGTACACAAACCGTTTGCCACAGATCTATTAGCGTTTGGTAATTATCTGTTTTAAACTTAGATCTCTCTCGATGGCAACTCTCAAAACAGTTTTGCGTGCTCTTTGCTCGTACAAAAAAGAAACATGTCTTGTGCAAACCCAAAAGCAAATCATTTTCAGTTTCCAAAGGGATAGTTTTCGAAAATCATATAAAAGCGTGCGTCTACTTCTGCATCAAAAGGTATCTTGTTGAACATAATTCCTAAAAAGTCAGATGTGCCACGAAGGGGACCTATTTGCATGTTCACCTGCCATGGGCAAATTGGTAAATACAATTAACACAAATTACAAAAACTCGCTTTGCAACCAGTAACTAGCCCTTTTTCAGATATATATTACTACATGTATTCCCTTTTATCTAGCTTTAGGAAATTATTGGCAATGGACCTGCCCAGGCATTTGACTTTTGGAGCTAAAACTAGAGAGGATTTCTAATTTGCTGCACAGTCACTAGAAAATGGGAAAAGTAAATTTAAATAGGCTTGTGATTACAAATAAAAAAGTTTAAAAAACCAAAACCAAAACATTGCATGCTAGTAAGGAAGAAAATGAAATGAGCAAGACCAAAACAAAAATATCCACGTAGATGTATTTGCGGCATGTGATCACTTAGATGTAAAGATTGCGTGACATCGATCTGGGTCTATTTTTCAGTTCAATTAGTTCCTTCACTTCTTGCATCTTTTCACTGGAAACATTCAATACAAAACTCAATAGATACCCAGAGGATGCTTTATATGCAAGACATGGATCCAGGTCCTACAAAAATATTGCACAAGCCAGAGAAAAGTGAAATAAGAAAATGTCGTAGCTGTATGAAAAGGCCAGTGGCTGAGCATGGCAGCAAGACACAGGAAAGTTAGTGAAGAACATCAAAATTATTTGCCTTCAAACACCCATTTGGAAGGTAAGCTGTCATCGAAGTATTATCTCAGGTTTACTGGGTAGTTTTAATGGGAAATGGCAGGTTTTTCAATGGTTTGCTCAGAAAGCAAGCTAAGGCTAGTCAAATTATTTTTATTTACATTTCCTGATTAAACAAAATCTTTTCGAAAGGTCAAATTGGGTCAACTTGCACGGGGCCATTCGCCTCAGAAATAACTTTTGCCAAGAAAAAAATTATATCACATTCAAAAACAGCTCTTGTTCTTGCTAGAATTGAGTTTTGAAAGAATTCTACATAATACCAAGTATGTTTTGAGATGTTTGAAAACAGTGTGGAATTTTTGATTTTCAGAGTCTAGAAATTTCAGTTCTCTTCACTTGGTCTCCAGGAATTCGGAATTATAATTGTAAGTCTAAAATATCATCAAAGCAGCTTAGCAATACCTCCTAAATAAAATTATAAACTAAGGAAAACCATAATTTGCTATGCGCCTTCACGCGAGTTCGATTATCTGATCATGAAATTTGACCTCATTTCTGTGATTTTTCGGCTTCACGGGTTGTCAACAGTTTTTCATAAAAACTCTAGAACCTAAAACTTATATCACGATTCTTAGCATACCATAGCATCTCTGGGCAAAATATTGAGGGGTTCATTTTTCTGACCTTGTGCCGCCCCTCATGTGGTGGTTAGGGAGAGTGGCTCTTAATTTGTGAATTTATATTTTAAATCAAATGTGGGCTTCATTACAAAATCATCTGGAACATTTTAACGTAGTTCAGTTTATCTAAATCGGCCGGCATGCATTAATCAGTTGTTTACATTCTATGCAAATTTATCAGCTGGCGGTGCGAGACTATGAAAGTTGAAATCACTTTTTCAGTAAGGGCTTTTGAACATGAAATTCCACCAACCGCAGTGTTTGCAAAATCTCAATCAAAAACATTCCTTTTGTGGACAAAAATGTTTGAACTGTGGAGTTTATGTTAGTGAGAGGATGGTTTAAGTAAAGTACCTGATATACTTCAAGCAAAGACATATTGGGTCACATTTCAATTTTCAATGCCTTAGTGAATCAATTGATTAAATTGAGCAAAACGAAAGAAGTCTCCTGAAGTTTGAAACTCACTTTTACACGAAAAAAAAAATATATATATATATATGAGGTATGACTTCTTTTCATATTGTATTTTTGCTGTGTGGGTTGCTGTCAGTTCCAAAGAAATTAGTACTTAATTAATTGAAATGTCTGCCATTGCTTTATTCCGGTATTTGAATTCTTTTCATGGGAAAGGTATGGCAAGCTTACTCATAAGTATGTTAATTTAAGGAAATTATAAATTTTTTTGGAAATGTTATCTCAAGTGACATCGCCAATTTAGGGTGTCGGTCATCTCCACCTTATTTCTCTCCGTAAAAGGAACAAAATAATAAAGTAATTGTTGAATTACAAACTACCGGTGGTACTCCCAAAGCAGCCTATCTTGGAGTAATTCAAACAACCACTGTGTAGGAAAATCAACAGGTAACCACGGTCAACCAGGGGTAACCAAGAATGGACTAAATCAATATTAAGAGCATCCTTTTAACCATCATTTGGTAACCCGTGGTTACTTGTGATTACAGGTGGAAAAACTGCATTATCTGCATTAAATAATCGTTATTCCAAGCTAAACTGAAAAAGGAAGCAAAAACTTTGTCCAATAGAAATTAAAATGAGACACTATGTTATGCATGTAAAAGTAACTTTGGGGCTCAGAACGCACGTTTTTATCAGTTTACCAACAGTTTACCATGTGTTATCAACATTGTTTGGAGGGGAAAGGGGGAAGGGGGGAAATGTTTCCTAGATGCTCGAAAATCAAGTTTTACTGCATAGTGTCACAACACTTTTGTCATTCACTGTAGCAAGAACTTCACGAACTAAAATCCAATGCAAGAATTACAATTTTACCTCCTGTTCAAAAACAACTTTGACACTTGTATGATGAGCTATCGTATCCGAGGTCACACAACAGCTCTCACAAAAACCTTATGTCTATTTAAAGGAGATTTAATCATCGCAAAAATCTCTAAGGACAACACAATCTCACAAGCCTCTAAAGCTTTTGATAACCGCAGATTACTCGTTTCACAGACAAAAAATTTGGGCCTATGTTTTTTTTCAACGAACTGGGTTCAATCTGAGAGGTCCTGAAACACTTAGACACTTGCAGAGCTTGCGAGAGCATCCAGTTTTCAACTCTTGTTTCATGTCACGCAATCTCCCTTCCCCACGAGGGGGAGGGCATCTGTGTAAATCTTATATGACTTATAGTTTCCCCATCGATAACCAATAAATATCAATTAATTGATTAATATTGATAATCGATGACCAATCAATGAAGAGAATTTGTGAGACCTTATATCAATTGGTCATTATAAAATTTGTGTATTTCTGTGGCTTACTAGCCACACTAAAAACAAGTTGACATCCAAGACGTTTGCAGATTGTGAGAAGATATGTCGCATATTTGTTAGCTAGTTGCATATTTGCTTACCAATTTGAGATAAGGCTGAAGTGCTTTGTAATTTTCCCCTTGGAGCAAGGTTTCTCTCATATTACAATGGTTAACACTCGCGTTCCAGTCTAGTGGGCCGAGGGCAATTTCAGGATGCGTCAGCTTTTTTTATTCATTTTTTTAGGCACTGGTCTTTTTATTTTCTTGTTTAAACCTTTTTTGGCAAAGAAGATCTATGTCCTTATTTCAGGTTTGGAACTGATAAGAACATGGTTTTTGATGTTATGCATCACCTTGCTGTTTCGCATAATCAAATCACATCCAATGGCTTACATGTTGTGTGTTTGTAATTCTTTTATGGCTATCCTACAAGCAGAGTCGCTTTGATCTTATTCGCAGCCTATTGCAATTTGTTGTCCAAACAACTGCACACTTGATCTAGCAGTGCTGAGTCTCATAAAGTCTTCTTCAGGCGACAAGAAAAACATTTTGGGCAACCTATTAGGTGACGAGAAGTTTACAAGGTAAAGTGGCTCAATCAAGAGTGCTTACAAGCTCTTCACAGAAATAAAAATTCAAGCCTGGGTCCGCAAAGTGACTGCTCGCAGGCTAAGTGTGTGTAAATCCATTGGAGCAATGCAGTTCATGTAGTGCATCTGCTTTAACGAGTATTGCCAGAAGTCAATAAAGTAACTCATATTAAACTAGAATAACCCGTAAGCCACACACGTCTACAATGCGGACTTATTTTTTTTATGAACAGAGTAATTTCATTTCATACAAAGTTTAGCCCATGTCAATCATCATTCGCTGGGAAATCTACGGGTTTTCTCATACAGCACTTTGATTAATCTTTTAATACCTACTTACATGAAACCGTACAAAATCTCGTCGTGCTTACAAAACAAGAAAGCTCTAAAACTCATAGCATTTATTACTCGAATGCAAGCGGCCCTGTAAACAAAGCAATTCGCTCCAAGTCGAATTCACTCTTTCTTGATCATTATGAAGCCCGTTAAACTGAGTTCAAAGAACTGAAGCTTAAGCTTGTCCTGAGCTAGGGTTAAGCTACAAGTATGTCTTCAAAGATCTCCCAAAAAACCCTACAGTCGGTTCAACTTACTTTTTTCGTACGTTCCGTGGACGTCATCTGGGTTTGTATCATGTAGGATTAAAAGTAGCCCTATGCAACAACTTTGTAGAGAAATCCTCCAACGATATTGCTCGTTCAACTACTATGCTGTACCGTGGCTGACAACTTCCGAAATACGACTCCGAGGATGCATGGGATCGAACAGGTGCTAACCGAGACAGGGACCCCACGTGCAGCAGTACATGACTGTTGTGACTAAATGTAACACAACGAACGCTTTATTTGTGCGGAAAATTCACTTTAGGCCTAAATGTACTAAAATAAAGCTATTAATGTACAAATAAACTTCACACACCTCAACATAGGATTATCTTTGCGTCTTTGGTGCAATTTGGGTGCAAATTACGCTCATTTTAGACGGGTTTGGGGCTTACGACTTGGGACCTACCGAGTTTCTGTCTGGGAAGCAGGCTACGAGATAATCTAATAGGCGCGTGTCGCGGGTCGCGGACAAATTGTCGCGGGTCGCGGGTAAATTGTCGCGGGTCCAGAAAATCGTCGCGGGTCCGAAAAATTGAACTGTTATTCTTTCCTAGTTTTCCAAAAACAATAACAATAACAATTAGCTTTAAAATTAGCGAATAATAAATTTTAAAATTTTAGTTTACTATTATTTGCAAGAAGTACGGAGCAAACCAGACAACAAACTCTCAAAATTCAAACACATCCCTTCAGCTAGACAAACAACGAACCTACGAAGTTCAAACGCATCGATCCCTAAAATTTGTAATCAGTTTACAGTATTACAAAGGCAAACCATCATCTTTCAAAGCTGCTATTGTGACTTCACTAATTGATCTGTCCGCTCTGATTCTATCCGGTGGTTTTGAATTAGTCCAATGCGGAATATTGTTTAAGCGTTGTTGTTTCGGACAAAGTAAAACATTGTTTCTGCAACGAAATTCTGTTCATAAGGGACATAAAGCCCTTTAACGTTGCCGGTTAGTTCATCTTTATTTTTAATTCTGCTACAAGCCCGACATCTTGCACTGGTGCTGGTCCTCTTTTCTTTTTCTTTAATTCTGGAGTCCAGCCTTGTTGGTTTTTACTACGAGGGTCATTTGAAAGAAGCTCCAGTATTATTGTTCTGTCCTAGTTTTGTTGGTGCCCTTTTTGTACATCGGGTTTTGTGGAATGACTGAGTAGGAATTTCCAACAACAGACAAGGCCTCGTTATCAGTTAAAAAACAGCTGATGCAACAGATTACTGTTCTCCGGAAGTCGACATATGTTAAGTAATGTCCATATTATATGTTTACATAATTCTTTTCCAGAATTCTTCACGAGGGACTTCTTCCTATTTCTACTTTATGGTGAGAATTTTTTCTTAGGTTTACTACGATGTGGGCTCTTTGAATCAAATATATAGATATAGATTTTTATAGCTATTGTTATTGTTACTGTTATTTCGCGCCCGCGACAATTTTCTGTAACCGCGACCACGCGCCGGTTAGATTATCTCGCAGGCTACTGGCTATGAAGCATTGGATACAGAAAAACTTGTAATGCTATTGGAAAAGCATACTTTAGAACCTTTTTATCAAGTTTCGTTTTATTCCTAGATTTTTCAGGAAAAGATAAAAGTGGCTCTTTCCAAATCTGTATTAAAAAATCTGCAATTTTACACAAAAATATGCTTCATTAATGAGGAGAAATGCAGTTTTAACCTGTCTAAAAAACATCACGAGTTCTAATGACATGACCAGTGATTTAAACCATAAGATTGCAAAGAGTGTATCTTCATAAAAATACTCACCAACACACAAGTTTAAGTTCCTGTAAGTTTAAACCGAGAAAAGATGTACCCCTCAACCTAGTCTCCCTTTTTTTCGCCTATGAGACGGCAGAAGTCACTTGACCATTACTGATTGTTGTACAGCATTACCCTTTGAAATATTGCCTGATTTCAAGCCGAAAAAGACCAGGTACGAGTCTGTAAATTATGGGATTAGCAACTTTTGATCCATATAGTCAGAAAGAGCACACCGAGAGTTACAAAATCCCCAAGTTTAGTGTTAATCAGGCTAGTTTTGACTGAGATACAGCCATTTAAAAACGCCAAAATTACACAAAAATATTTGGTCATCCGGACACAGCGTCCGGATGACCATAATTTTTTTTGTAAATTTTGATGTTTTTAAATGGCTGTATCTTGCTTATTATTGGGTCTATTTCCACCAAACTTGGGGATTTCGTAAAGCTTGGTGTGCACTTTATGACTATGTGACTTTTTTTCATAGTAGAGCTCCTGCGCTCCTTAAAACATGCGGGTTCGAGCCATGGCCGGGGACATTGTGTTGTGTTCTTGGGTAAGACACTTAACTCTCACAGTGTCTCACTCCACCCAGGGGGTGTCTGTAAAGTGCGAACCGGATGGCGGCGGATGGCGGATGGCGGATGGCGGATGATAAAATGCGGATGACAAAATGCGGATGATAAAACGCGGATGACAAAATGCGGATGGAAAAGTGAGGATGATAAAATGCGAGAATGACAAAATGCGGTAACCATATTACGGATGATAAAATTCGGACAAGGGAAAAAATACCTCATCATATTTTAGGTACGGAGAAATAGAATATCCGTGAACAGAATTCGGTCATCATAAACCATTTTTTTCCTGTAATGGCTAGTGTAGGAATATCCATATGTTCAGTTAGGAATATTGATGTGTACTTTTGGGACAGATTTCTAAAATTAGTCTTAGGTCTTTGTAGATTCCACGCCGTGCCGGATACGCTTCAGTAAACTACCATTTCCTCTGTTACTGATGGACTATTTAGGTTAGTTTGTATGAAAAAAAAAAACAAGATGCGAACTTATTTTTCCTGTAATGTAAATAGTAGCTGACCTTTCTTAGGTTGAAACACCAAACAAAATATATTTCTGATATATTCAACTGTGTCTGTAAAAAATTCCGACCAACTTTGACGGGTTTCGCTGGAAAGGGCGTACAAAGCGGTGTCTGACATTTGCAGACTGCAGACTGCAGACTGCAGACTACAGCTTACAGAATGGACCTCAGAAGATATGATTACAAGACGTTGACTGAGGACCGTTGGCCGCAAATCTTGAAGACAACAGAACTTCATCCGACACAAATCCTTGTCGTATTGAAATTGACTCTTTGGCCACGTATTAGACGATATGGTTATGTGTTGATATTGTAACTCCCAAGATTACTATCCACGGTGAATGCTGATACACCACAGACAGTAATAATGGCATCTTTATCGAAGTGAACGCGCGTCTTCCATTATTATGTGAAGTTTATATGAAATAATTCATATATGAACTGCGGTTGTAGATGAAAGTGAAGTATGATCATCGCAGTAAATTTTCCAAATTTAAGCAATTGGAAAGAAGAAGCCTGAAAAAATCAGGGCTTCAACGGGATTCGAACCTGTGACCTCCGCGATACCGGTGCGATGCTCTACCAACTGAGCTATGAAGCCACACATTGGGAG
>Ga0126338_10000977_pt1 | contig 17430 bp, 6 predicted proteins | sample OrbCmetagenome_2_FD_92529 | JGI IMG/M metagenome (GOLD analysis project Ga0126338, IMG submission 92529) | Coral microbial communities from Petempiche,Puerto Morelos, Mexico - Orbicella C C metagenome | ecosystem: Host-associated > Invertebrates > Cnidaria > Coral | place: Petempiche,Puerto... | reverse complement strand
GAACCACCAATGGACTACCCTAAATGTAAACCCCTAAAATTTCTAACCCAAAAGTTTAAGAATCAGTTTGTCTGCTCATGTTCCAATCTTCTAGGAACAATTTTTAAACGTCATCGCTTCTGCGTGCATTGCATGCCGTTTATTTGGTTGTGCAGGGGGTAATCTGTCTCTTATTTTTTCATGAGGAATCGTGTATACGCATATCTTTGAATTGACGTAATGAATTGAATAAAGAAATCACACTCGTGTACCCATATTTTTCGGTCTGATTAAAGAGTCCGAACGCCACTATCTTAGTTTTCTGTGAAAAACGAAATCTGGGAATAAGGAACAGTCACGTGATTAAACTGATGGTGAACGACTGGAAGGAATGGATTAGTCTTCTAAGTTGCGAGCCTTGACTTACTGCAGTTATGTTTTCGTTTTGTTTTTTATTTCCCAAGCTGATACCAGTTTATTTTTGTTTAATTCATTATTTGAAAATTTAATTTTACATATTTTTTTCATAATTATCATAATTATTCGATGTTCCGGAATGTTCCGGGATGTTCCGGAATGTTCCAGTTCCGGATTTTATCGACGGCCGCATGCAACTATCAAACATTCCTGTCACGGCATTTTCATAGACCGATCTATTTTAAGTTTCAATTTACCGCGAATTCAGACCCCCGCAAGAACCTCAGTGACCAATCACAAGCATGGACTTGACTTTTTACTGACGTCATTATTTCACCGGAGGATTAAAAAGAAAAGTAACATTTTTGGTTACCGATGGCCACTCATGTAGACCGGAACTGACCCATTTCGCGGGGGAAAAAAGCCTAAAACTAGATCGGTCTGTAAAAATGCCGTGACATAGGCTTAGCTTTCGCCTTAGTTACACAGGACACCCAAGAAGTCAGAGGAATCTCCACAAATTAGGTAGTGTTCTCCTAAAGTCGAACGCAATTAATGATTGTTGTAAAGTTTATGTTGTGTCATTCAACATACAAACTCCTTAATATCTTTTTGACCACCCTTGTAATATGTAAATTACATTAAACACATGGCTGTTTCAAATATCACTAGCTGGCGTTGAAAGCATTTTTGATTAATTTAATTAACAAGGTACTTTTAACAAATTAACATATGATGGATAAAGTTAAAGACGTTCGTAATGTTAACTCAGACCACACCCTGGTCTTTCATTTTAGCTTGGTGTTAATGATGACAGTGACTGCAACGATGTAGAAAGTGATGTTAATTTTGAGGGGAAAGATGAGTCTGGTAACTTTTGTAAAACCCTGACAGCAGACACCAATTTCGATCCATCTATCTAGAACCAAACATGTGCTAAAACCCCACTATGTCCTGGAAGTTCCATTACACTACCAGAAGCTGTTACTTCTCAGTACTTGCGGTTTTCATTTTCATTTTCAGAATTAGTAAAGGAGTATCTCTTATCATTTTAGTGTTCAGAAGTGTCGTCCAGTCATTTGCACCTGATTCTGGCAAACTCTTGTTCCTTAACTTCCATATACAGCTACCATTTCTTTTAAACAGCTCTTTTCAGAGTCATTCAAATAAATGTTATAAAGCAGTGACATCAATTATTTTAAGTTTGTTCGCCGAAGCGAAAACATTAGTTCCCTAAGCAAACATTTAGAAACTTAGCGAACAATGAGGCAAGTCATTTATATAAATAAAAAACACAAGTGGTCCCAGTGCGCTTCCCTGGGGAATCCACAGTTCATAGTTTCCATAGGCAATTCTGTGTCTCCTAGTGCAGTGCACTGCTACCTGTTTTGTCTTCACGTCTTCATGTTGCCTGTTTGTCAGGTAGCCACTGAACCATTTCAAAGGAAGGCCTCTAACACTGTATGCTTTTAGTTTTTTGGGGAAAATGATATGATTTACAGTATCAAATGCTTTTGAGAAGTCGACATATATACCACAGGTATACAGATTGCTATCGATGGCCTTCCTTAGAGTGTCAGTAAGTTGAGTTATGGCGTGTGTTGTCGAATGACTATTACGAAAACCGAGCTGGTATTGAAATAGAATACTACTGAGTTGCTTAAAAATCAATTTAACAAATACGTGAGAAAGAACTGCCAAAGTTGCAATCGGTCCATAATCAGCTGTGCCGGTTGCGTCGCCGCCCCCCCTCCCCCCCCTCCCCCCCCCCCCCCCTTGGCTTGTTAATAAGAGTTACTTTTGATATTTTGAGTATATGGGACGGTTCCTTGTTGCAAGGATTGATTATAGATTGCTGTAAGTGCCTCACTCATAAAGGGGCAAGCTAGTTTAATACACTTTGGGGCGACTCCTATGGAAGAAATCTGGAATAGAGTGTAATATATGGAATAAAATATGAAATGTAATAAAGTTATAATTCTGCATTAGAGGTCTAACTGAGCAAACCTACATCAACCATGATGGGTGGAACTTATTGGCTAAGAAACCTTTCATTCACTAGCTTGAAGCTTGCTTTACATGTAAGAGAATATTGTTATTTTCACGCTTCCCTTACTGAAATCTTGATATCAGCTTAATATATGTTTAAGTTTACCTTGCTGCAATACCGTTTGTTTATATGAATTGATGGCAGAAACCCAAGAAATGCATGCATAATGTAAATTTGTTTCTAATGCGAAGTTAGGGCCAAGAAAACATATCCCAACAGCCTGTACAAGCTCGCTCAGTGGTGAAAAAAGTGAAAATATGAAATGAAGACAAGCTTATATGAAAGTAGTTGTTTGGACTGTGCATCGCCTTGATAACCCCTCATGGCATTTACATCCCAATAGCAATAACAGACTGAGAACATCAACATTAAGATACTTTGCTGTTAGGGTAATAGATAACATCCTCAGAACTAAAACACTATTGCCTCCTGGATCCACAGCTACTTTGGCAATGTTATGACGAAACTCATGATCAATAACAGAACAGATGCATGAAATTAAAACTTGCCTTAATTTGTTAGATATGTATCATATTTGCTAGAGTATTGAAGTATCAACAGGAATACCAAGACCTAGTGTTCTAATTCTTACACCTTCCTTGTACTAAAGCACTAACTTGTACAAATGTGTTAAACTCTACAAGCTAAACAATGACTGAGCAGTGCCTCCTTAACTATTAAAATATTAAGCTAGTAGTCGTAAATCCGTAGGAACTATTTCCAATAATTACAAGACACTCGGCACTTTATTTTGGGAAATACTCTGTTGTCTGAAACATACCATTAATTAAGAGGCTACTGGTTTGTCAGCTTTTCTGTGATGTGATTGGCTGCTTTGCTTGTTTAATATGCTAGTCAGCAAGTAATGCGATGCCTAAATTACTCGAGGCGCCTCAGATTCATTTTTCAAACGGCCATGAATGTTTCTATTAATGATTTACATCTGTAGGTTCTAATTGTACTGTTATTCTATTTTTACTGTATTGCTTTCAGTTTAATATACCTGTTGATACCTGGGCCCATCTGCGAACCTGTATATCCTGCTGCCAATACAACCTCCCAGCAAACATACAGCAATACCAGTGGTCCTATTCCAATGCCCCAAGGCAGAACCAAGCGCGCCAATGCATCCAGCCACACCAAGTCCTATCAGGGCACCTGGGTTTATAAGTGACACCCGCCAGAACACGAATTCGAAGACGGCCATGAACAGGTGTACGATGATGATCGTCCATACGACTCCCATAATGAACTCTGGCACGGTCCGCGACCTAAGGAAGCGTAGTAGGCTCTCCAACATTTTGTCTATGTTCCTTCGGTTCTGCAACATAAAGTGAAAAATGTGAAACACAGGAAGCATGCAGTACAGTTCCCAAAATATCATCATTAACGTTCAGCAGGGTACCTGCAGTATGGTCAAGAAATTTCTCACATTCAGGGGAGCCTCTTCGACAACACCCTGGCCTTTGAGCTGTTTAATTTGAGATGCCCTGCTTCAGTAGCACGTTTGTGGGTTACGTTTTCCTTTCCACTTCGTTTTAAATTGATAGGTTGTGCGTCTAAGGTTGAAATTGAAAGCATGAATAGCTTTAAACAAATGATCTCTGTTACGTTCGTTATTTGGTAAAATAAGCTTAACTGAACAGAAAACTGAGGCTAAAGAAAAAATTTTAGAAATGTAGGCTTATATTTGTGCACGATGCAGTCGTTCCTTTAAGCGCGTGTTCCTTCAAGAGTTCAAATCACGTTCGAGCAAAACTAAAACCCGGGCCGACTGAAATAATTCACCAGAGGCTACCAATATTTGATAACACTTCCTTTATTAGAGCTCAGTAAAACTCTCAAATTGGACGTTTTTGGAACAGAGGAATTTTTGCCGAGAACAGGTATAAATGAACAAACTGACGCGAGCGTGCAACCCACGGTCAAATGGATCGAGCGTATAAGCCAATCAGAACGGGCGCTTCCCTGAGGCTACAGTATGTTATAAACCTATTTTATCCCTGCCCAGAAAGATCATAAAAAAAGAAGGAGAAAAGCTGGTTTAAAATCGCTATAAAATAGGGTTGTGAGTGGCACATTTGTTAACAAATGGGATTGAAATAGTATTTAAGTGAAAATCGCATACAAATAACAACTAAATAGATTAAAAATAGATAAAAAGATTTCAGAAAAATAGTAATAAGATGTGACGACATGATTGATCATGCAGTTATACACACAACTTAGCCAGTTGTGAAATTAAAGCCTGAAAAAAATTCAGGCTTGAACGAGATTCGATTCCATGACCTCTGCGATACCGGCCATAGGGTTCGAATTCCGTTCGATTCAAGCCTAAATTCTTTTTGTAAGTGCTTTTTACTCAGGCTATCGGTAATGAAATGGATGGCTTTACATTGAGACCTCGGCATTGGAAGTCCAATACTCACGACCTGTTCAAGTCGTGAAGGTTATGATTCAAGTCGTTCGAGTGGTACGACTCGTACGAGTCGTAAAATAAAGCTAACAATTGGTACGATTGAGTTAAGTGATGAATGTGGTACTTTTCGGTGAAATAAAAAAAAGTATTACTTGGAACTTTGCATATCATTACCACGATTATTAGTTGAGTAAGGCGCGCCGGAAGTTTGGTAACCAGGTTTTAACGTTTTTATCGTGTTGTTGTCACGGGCAACTGGCTTCGTTTCCAATGGCAACTTGTTGGTCTTTGAAGTCATGAGAAGCAAAGCGCGCGAAATTGTAGGCGACGATATTGTTACTATTGGAAACAAGGAAATTTATCCGTGGCAACACCGTAATTTTAAGGCCAAACCTTCCTCACCAAAACTCTGTCACGCCTTACTCAACTGATAATCGTAGTATGGACACTTAAGAGTATTTCAGCCCAAGTTTAAGGAAGGGGCCTCGTCAACTCGTACGACTCGTACAACTCGTGCCGACTGGTGAATTGAACTGCAAGGAGTCTTGTTAACTCATTTGATTCTTTTAAAGTCGTGAAACTGAAGAAACTGTTTCACTTGAGTCACTTCATTTTATACTTTCTATTTTTTAAATTTTTGTTGGCCTTCCATTCAATCAAAATTCCACATTTCGCGTGTTTTTTAAATATTGTTCTCGGCAGAGAACATAAGCGAACATAAGCATAAGCATAAGCATTCGAACATAAGCGAAAATGCGACAACTGTTGCAGAGTGCAAGAAAGATATCATTGTTGGAGGCTGTAGCACTACAGCAAGCTAAGGAGAGAGTATTCTCCCTTATTCAATATCTCGATGACACTCGCCCAGAAACGAGAAAAAGACGAAAGAAGTGGGCTGATCTGTGCGAAGTCATATCGACAGAGGGAGGCATCGAGGACTTCTTCGATCTCGGTCTCACCGCTACTGTAAAAAGGTCTTAAAAACTAGAGATTTTCATGGCCTGTTAATTCAACTCTGGCCTCTGGTGGAAATCTCGACATTGTCAAGGTAGATAAGACGCGAATTTGCAATAAGCCGTAGCCTGCTAACTAGTGAATTCAAACGATTCCCCGAGTACCAGACAAAATAATGCGGAAATCATGACACGGCAAATTAAACTGGCGGATCGAGTGAAAAATAGATAGGTTGCGAACAGTCTAGCTATGTATTTGTGGATTTCATATACAAGCAACCACACGCACGAGGTCGATAATCCGGCCAAGTTTCTCAAGGCCCTTCCGTATACACAATTGTTTTAAGACAGAGAATAGACTGCAAGGCTGTTTCGTCCTTCTTGGGACTCATGAGCACTGTGTAACGAAGATATGTAACGCCAGCCCAACAGCCAACGCTCATAAATGCAAAATGATAATTCGTTCACTATATCAAGTTCCGCACTTTGAACTCACTTGCGCCCCGAAACATGCGTTGCCACATCACGTGTTTTGGGGCGCAAGGAGACAAAATGTCTCGATGGGTGTCTCGAAAAGCAAAATATTAATTATGTGGCTGGACAAGGCCAGCCTAAACATTTAACCGCATGGCCAGCTCCATTCTTTAAAACGCAGCGTATCGGATCGGATCCTTACGCCTCAAAACACGTGATGTGGCGACGCGTGTTTCAGGGCGCAGGTGAGTTCAAAGTACGGAGCTTGATATGGTGAACGAGTCATTTTGCAATTTATGTGCGTTGGCTGTTGGACTGGTTACATATCTTCGCTACAAGGTGCTGATGAGTCTCAAGAAGGACAAAACAGCTGTCCAGTGTTGCGATCCTGCTTTATCGGTCACTTGCAGTCACTTGCAGTTTCTGGTTTCACAACTGTTTTGTTCTTTGAGCAACGAAATATATTTCATCTGCAAAATTAAAACGAATCAAGTTTTAATAAATGTACAAAGAAAGTAAAATAAATGATTTAGATTCTACCATATCGACAGGAGATTGTCTCGCTAAAAGAAGAATGACAAAAACAAAGTGAAGAAGAATTGTATTCATTTACTGACACTGCATTGAAACTTTGGTCAAGATTTTGTAGGCGAATTTTCGATAATTTTAATACTAGAACGAAATATGCAAATTTGTGTTACTTGCCGGTTTCGCTACCAATCATATCGAGTTCGTTACGTTCGTGTTCGCTACACGTTCACTACACACAACTTCCAATTCGCTGCCTATTTAATTCGAGTTAGCTACTATCGATAAACTAAAACTTTGCGAAACAAACTGTGTCAAAACTTAATCCAACCGTACCTACCATACTCGACGCTTCTGGAGGACGCTCCTTCGATACCGCATAAATGAGCGATCACCACTGAAACCTATGAAACAGCTGAAATGTCTGTGCTTAACTTTTCTTCGACCATTCTGCCGCTAAATACTGAGCGATTTTCACAAACGTGTGTTTGTTGTGACTTGCAAGTGGGGGTGGGAAAATTAAAAAGAATTGAAAAGAATCGAAGTGCAAACTTTATTCATTAGATTGTAGAAGTTGTAAGACAGTGTCGAATGCATGTATGCTGAACGATGTCGCGCTTATAATGCTGACACACATTTATAGCGTTCCCAGGTTTCTTTTGGGAAAGCTTCAAATTACTCCAGGCTAAATTTTACATATGTTCAAGTTCAATAATTGTTTTATAACATATTATAATAAGGTTTGCATATAAAGCACGCTTTGCTTGGCGAAACAGCGTGCTTTATCAAAGAACAGATGCACAGTAAGCTTAATTTGAATTTTTTTGCTTCGCAATTTTCACAAATTTGACCCGAATTACACTTTCCCTGTGAATCAGACAAACGTAATGGAAACGAGCTCTTTGTCTGCGGTAAACATAGCTGCCTGGAGGCCATTGTTAACGACACAACAACGGAGGTGTTTTGTTGAGTTCCCAGAAAACAAGTAGCGAAATAAACAAATTCTCAACCTAGCGAATGCTTCGATAAAAGACATTATATCTAGTTACAAAGGCTGAAGTTATACTTAAGAAGTAAAAACAACAGAAAACACCACTTGAGCTATCCCTGTTTATGATGAGGAGCTTTATTTTTGTAAAACACTTACATGGGGAGTGTAATTACGCTTGTTCGCTTAAGATCGATCTCTGGTCATCTTGGCGAAGTAAAACTCAACAATTACAACACTCACCCGACGAGTAACCAGCTAAAAGCTTGCTCTGATATTCTCTCCTGTACTCGGAGTAGAACCAGGAGGAGCAGTTTAGTCTTTCAAATTTGTCGCCAGTTCGGGAAATCTTGCTGTAAGCCGAAAGCTTAAATAACTGTAGTTCCTTTCAAATACAACTCAGCATTTTGCATTTTCATCCGCAAGCTTTGAACTCTCTGTTTCTACTGATTTCCATTGGAAAAGTGCACGTCTTCATAGGCTGCAGTACTGCCGGATTCCTGTTAGAACCTTATTTTCAAATCAAACTAAAACGCGAAGTTTGAAGCGATTGTCCTTCTCTCGAAGGCCACTCGAAACCGAAAGTTGAGCATTGTCAGCTTTTGACTCGTTAGCCAATCAAATTATTTGAACAATTCTAAGAAGGATTGTGATCGGATTATTTTAGCGTGCTTTATCAGAGAAGAGATGCTCGCTGCCGCCACTTTTCCTCGTTTGGAAAATAAAGTTTGGTTGAAAATTCAGCCAAATGCATGGGGAAATTAATGCATTCTGAAGCAAATAAATAAGCGTTGACTGTGCTCTGTTCTGTTTCAAAGCACTTAGGAAGTGTCAAAGCACTCAAGAAGTAGAGAGGAACACTCGACTACACAATCGACTACCTTTAGCCCGTTTTCCCGCCTACACTTCTTTCCTGTGTGCTTTACAACAGAACAGAGCACAGTTGAGGCTTCTTTATTGGTTAAGCCGGATACATCTGGATATAGCAGCGTTACACAACTAGCTACAACTTCAAAGTTTCCCTCCAGGGAATGTTAAAGAAACATTATGTTTAGCCTCGGCGAAAATTGTCGTAGCATCTCAGCACAAAAGCGAAAGTACAAAGGAAGAATTCTCTGTCTATCAGGCGTATATACAACCTAGTTATAGAGTAGGATGAGAGTTTATGAATAAAGGAATTAAAAAATAAAGAGGTTACCTTTGTCTCCTCGCCACCAAACACCAACAAAAAAGTAACCAGAGTGAAGTAGTCGAGGTGTATAAGTTGTTCGAACGAAGATTGTCTGTATGCAAATTTGAATGATGTCTGTTGTTCCGTTGTCTAGGGAACTCGAAAGCAGAGCATGCGCTTCAAAGTTCGTATAATATAAACAGTTCTAATATGATTGATGACTTTCAATAGCGAGAAACCATTGGCGACCCTAAAAGCTGGATTGACGGAACGGAGGAATCAAGGAATCGTGACGAAACGGCGGAACGGCGAAAATTCACCCGAAATCCTAAAAGACGGAATGACGGAAAATCTCCCAAAATCCTTGAAGCCGGAACTCGAGGGTCTACAGATGTTATGGATGTCGGCAAAACATTCGTCCCAAACCCAGAAAGGCGAAGCAGAAGTAGTTCCTCCACCACCTTAGGACTTTGTTGTTGCACGACTGGAACTCAGGCCAAAGTTGTCTTGCATTCACAACTCCCACAGTCCGCTGGATGCATATCTTCCGAGTTACATTACATATACATATACTTTATTTCCTCTCGAATTTTCAGTAGCTAAAATCAGCTAATATCTTCGAGAACTCTAACAACATTATGTTATATATGATATTATACTCCAAAAAGATATTAAACATTGCTAGCAAAGATAATTTAGTTAATTCCGGCTATTAGGATTTCGGGTGATTTTCTGCTGTTCCATCATTTCGTCATTCCGCCGTTCCGCTGTTCCACCGTTCCATCATTCCGGCTTTTAGGTTGGTCTCAGGAACCATAGCTTTTTAGAATGCAACTATACTTTTTTTGAGAACCGGCCGTGTTGTTATTGCTTTCTTAGCTGTTTCGTTTGCATTTGCTTAAGTGTTTCATAAGGCGTCAGCTAAACGATCAAAAAACTTCATCAGACACTTATATAAGGGGGGTCCTAGGACACCTCTTAATTTTACAAAATAAGACCCCCAGAGGTTATCCATTTCATAAAAAAATGAATAACCTCTGGGGGTCTTATTTGGTAAAATTAAAAAGTGTCACAGAACCCCCCTTATTTATGTGTTGTGGCTAATTTATAACGAGCAGCCACGGTTAATAGCGGTTATTCAAATTCTAAGCTGTTTAGCCGAGCATGAAGTTTTTGTCATAAAAACTAGACAAGACATGTTTCGCGTGGCCGCTCGTTATAAATAAAGCACAGCACAGTTCAAATTCAGTCTTGCAATGACGTCAATAAGGGAAACCCCCATACCCTATCCAGCTGTAACTGTTGATCAGCTGTCTCTTTTTTCGCTCTAGAAAACATCTCTTTGTTCTACCGCGTTTCGGGCCCGATTTTTCCTCAAAAAAAGGCGAAAGGTGAGTGTTATTTTTATTGACCAGCCTGAGAAGAAATGATGTATTCCAACTAACTTTGGGGAAAAAGAGAAATTCGTCTGTAAAATTCCCCATGGTTTATACATTCCTGATGGCTTGAAAAATTTCTCTTGGCTTTAACTTGAGCAAAGAGGAATGCAACTGAAAGCTGTGAAGCCGTAGTCTCTTTTATGAAAACCTGAAGGCCTCAAACTTGAGCAAAGAGGAAAACAACCCTAAGCTGTGCAGCAGCGTCAAAACGAGACTTCGTGTAAGCACTCGATCACTTCGCGTACAATTTCTCTAACGTTTCTCTGCCACTCAGTTGTGAAATAATCATTTACAAGAAACCCAAACATCTGAGAGATTACAATAATGTATTTATAATATTCAAATAAAACCGTATGTTTTCAAATGTTAATTCGAACCGGCGGTCGGAGCAGTTATTTTTTTGAGAAACTCTTCTTCTACTGTAGTCGCTTCAGATGTTTTTTTTCATTTTTGCAACGTCAGCCACATTTTTACGAGATGGCTGGCGTGTATGGTTAGCCCTGATGTCTTCTTTATGATATGATATTTTTCCGTTGTCTAGGGAACTCGAAAGCAGTGCATCCGCGTCAAAGGTCGTGTAATTTAAACGCTTCCAATATGATTGATGACTCTCAATAGCGAGAGATCATTGGCGACCCTAAAAGCTGGAATGATGGAACGGCGGAGCGGCGGAACGGCGGAAAATCACCCGAGATCCTAAAAGACGGAGTAACGCAACAGCAGAAAATCACCCAAAATCTTAAAAGACGGAATGACTGAAAGTCCCCCGAAATCCTAAAATACGGAACTCGAGGGTCTACAGATATTAAGGGTGTCAGCAAAACATCCGTCCCAAACCCCAGAAAGGCGAAGCAGAAGTACTTCTTCCACCACCTTGGGACTTTGTTCCTTCACGACTGGGACTCAGGCCAATATTTAATCGTTATGGGGAGTTAAGGATATCCATCAAGTCGGAGCCAGTGCATTATCATCCAAAGTTGTTTTGTATTCATAACGCCCACAGTCCGCTGGATGCACATTTCCCGAATTACATTACATATATTTTATTTCCTCTCGAATTTTAAGTAGATAAAATTAGCTAATATCTTCGAGAACTCTAACCACATTATATTAAATAAGATATTATACTCCAGCAAGATATTAAACATTACTAGCAAAGATAATTTAGTTAATTCCGTCTTTAAGGATTTCGGATGATTTTCCGCCGTTCCGCTATTCCGCCGTTCCGTTATTCCACCGTTCCACCCTTCCGTCATCCCGGCTTTTAGGGTCTCCCCAGAAACCATAGCCTTTTAGAATCCAACTATACTTTTTTGAGAATTGGCCGTGTTGTTATTGCTTGCTAAGCTGTTTCGTTTGCATTTACGTAAGTGTTTCATAAGGCTTAAGCTAAACGATCTAACAAATTTGTCCAATGACATCGTGTTTGCCGAACTGTAGAATATATAGGGCACCGTTTCTGTTGAATTCACTGATCGTTTTGTTTTTCAGCAGAAATAAAACTCTTATCATCATCATCATCATCATCATCATTATCAGTATTCAAAAATTGACAATCTGTTGTCGCTCACTCGTAATTTGCGGTTCATTCAATCAGTCAAGTCAGAATAAAGGCTCAATTGCCAATAAATTACGAAATTTGCCTTAGATGTTGGATTATTTTAATTATTAACAACATCGAAATAAATAACTGCAGATGGTAAAACTAAAAAGGTAAAGTCCGCATACGGGCCAAGTGGCCCACAAGGCCGGAGCTTATCCCGGTTTCTGTAGCATGAAGCGACTAGGAGTACTTCTACTCCCCCCTGGATTGGATGCTAGTCCATCGCAGGGTTACCCCCAGCATTACGTTCTCCGGTACCCATTTATACACCTGGGTGGAGAGAGGCACTGTGAGAGTAAAGTGTGTTGCCAAAGAGGAGAGCAGAAAAAAACTTGTGCTTCTAGCCAGTATATTTCAAGAACATATATATCTGCTGTTGTTTTGTCTACAATGATCTCTTTACGTTCGTTGCCTGATTGCAATAATCTGCGAACTTAACATCGTTTTACCACGCCATTGGTCTCATCGTCGCTTAGGATGACTACTTTAGTACGATCTTTCCTGTTTTGTTTCTTTCTTCCCAGAGTTTCCTTATTTGAAGTGATATCCCGGGGCAAGAGAAGAGCAAGGTAAGGAAGTGAATCCCCCATATAGGACTTTTACCCAAGGTAATCCCTCTTAAGTTATTTTTAGACATGGTACCCAGTCTCTCAGCGGGAGTTACTCGCGCGATGTGTGGACAACCCAAGCGAATTTCTCACAACTGCCTGAGACGAAATGGCGGGAAATGTGGTGAGTAGTCATTTTATATGTTTTTATCTTCAAAAGACGTTTCATAGCGAAAACGTTTTCTGCACCCTGGGCCGTCTTTTCGTTCTGCTAGGCTTTCGTTTGCTTTGTGCTCGTTTGGCTGTTCATTATTTTGCCTTTCATTCGAAACCTCAACAGCAACGGTAACGTGTACAGTGGCTGTGTAAACGTCTGCTCTAATATTTTGTTCATTCTTTGGCGTTCTTTACAAAACAACAACGTGAACCGACAGCCACTGCATTTTCGAGAGAACGTTAACTACGACGGCCAGGTTAAATATAAATATAAGGTCGTTGAATATGTTGTCCTTGGCGTTGTTTTCGTTGTTGCTTAAACTGCCTTTTGCTGCTTAGGCGGTGAGCGTCTGTCTGCACTGAAAAAAAACTGATAAAGTTGCAATTGGTCGATAATTCGCTGGGTCGGTTGCGTCGCCTCCCTTGTCAACAGGAGTTATTTTTGATATTTTGAATATATCTGTAAAGGAATTGAATGTAACATTTGGAATAAAATATGTAATGTAATAAAGTTATAATTCTGCTTTAGAGGTCTAAGAAAACCTGCATTAAGCAAGATTGGTAAAACTTATAGCCTAAGAAACTCACTGGCTTGAAGCTAGCTTTACATGTATAATTTCATACTTCCTTCACGGAAAGGTTGTTATCAGCGTAATATTAGTTTACGTTTAGCTTTTGTTGCAATACCTTTTGTTTATAAAGTGATCGCAAAAATCCAAGAAGCACACGTTTACTTAAACAGTCCCTTATTAAGGCTACTAGTGGTAGATATTAAATGTACAAGTTTTTAGCCATAACTTCTTCTAATACGAATTATGCTTGAACGCTAAACCATGTGTTACGGCCAAGAAAACATGTCCCAGTAGCCTGTACAAACTCCCTCGTTAAGAAAAGGTGAAAAATATGAAATGAAGTTGTTTGGATTGTGCATCACCTTGGTAACCCCTCCCTCTTGGCATTTACATCCCAATAACAATAACACACTGAGAAGATCAACATAAAGATATTTTAATAATAAGATATTTTTTTGCGAATAATAGATTACATCCTCAAAACTAAAATACCTAAATTTATATGTTTTGTTTTCCATGGTCAGTAACAGGCCAGATGCATGAAAAACTGACGTTAATTTGTTATATATATATCATATTTGCTTGAGTATTGTGGTACCAGTTAGGTTAAGCTGGAATACAAACACTGTGTGTTGTAATTCTTACACCTTCCTTGTACTATAGTACTAACTTGTACAACTGTATTTAACTCCACAAGCTAAACAAAGACTCAGCAGTGCCTCGTTGACTATTCTGTTGATTAAAATATTAAGCTAATAGTTGTAAATTGTTCTGTAGGAACTATTATTAGAAGACACTCGGCACTTTCTTTTGGGAATCCCACTGTTGTCTGAAACATACTATTAATTAAGAGGCTACTAGTTAAAGTTTGTTGGTTGCTTTGCTTGCTTAATTTGCTATTATTATACCTCTCAGTATGCGCGCTGTGATTGGTCAATTTAGCGGGCCGTACTCTCTTGTACGGCCCGCTAAAATTTAAAGCTGTTTTTGTTGTCAAAATTTGTCGTGATTTATCGCCAAGTGTTCTTAACTTTTGTAGCAAGTAAAAGTTTAGAACTTTCGTTTACTTTTAATTGTGCATTAAAACGTCCTAAGGACTTCACAACGATTTCAAATTGCCTCGTTTTGCTTTCGAGGTGCGTCAGAAATTTGAAGCCGTTCTGCGCGAATAGAAATCATTCCCCAACCCGTCAGACAAACAGTAGAGATATAATAAATATTTTACTTGCCTCGTCTTCTCGGTCCGTATTGTAAGTTACGGATCCTCGTTTTTCCCTTCGATTTATGGCCCGTGCGCTTCCCGCTTGGGCCATAAATCAAAGGGGAAAAATCTCGGTCCGTAACTTACAGTACGGACCGAGAAGACGAGGTTAGTAAGAGGTATGTAGAACATTATCACCAGCAAATCTAGTACCCTTGAGAAGGAAAATTACTCTTGATTCTCAGATTAGAAATACAGTTGAACCTGTATGTAACGGCCACTCTCGGGAATTGAGGAACTGGCCGCTTAATACTGGTGGCCGCTTAATACAGGATCACTAAAAATACTCACAGGGCGTGGTCTAATGTCAATTTTAATGGCGTATCTACGAAAACACTTCATGCAAGAAAACAATAGGACAATCAACACTCTTTCAAGCGATCAATACCTTAAACAAGGTTCAGAGCCAACATGTATCTGAAAGGTATAATCCGTAACATTGTGTAAAAGTACTGTGCATTAAATTGTCCTCTACTCTTCTACGGTATACAGTACTGTATTACGGCTTACAGTTCACAACAAAATATCTCATTCCGTCATTTCATAGTTGTTACGTTCAATTTCATAGATTTTACGTTCAGGGTGGCCGCTTACTACAGGTAACAATGACAAAGAAAGACAATCATAAGACTGCTACAGGGTGGCCGCGGCCGCTTAATAGCGTTGGCGGCCTAACATAGGTAACAAATACGGCGTTTGTATGAGCGAAAGTCGGGACTTTGAAAACTGGCTGCTTAATAGAGGGCGGCCGCTTAATACAGGGCCGTTATATACAGGTTCAACTGTACACAATAACCTTATATGCTATAAGAAGAAATTACTGTCATTACATAATGCTTCTGATGAGTCGTTTGGTGAACAGTGACAATGCATCAAAAGTAGTTTTCAAAGATTCCCCAAGGTGAATGTAAGAAATCAAACTTCAGTACTACAGTCAGTTATTTAATAGTCCATGCAATCCAGAGCAGTGATTAGCTGGATAAAAGAAGAAATCAATGAGAAAGTATGTGATGCCTAAACTACTCGAGGCGCCTCAGATTCATTTGCAAACCGCCATAAAAGTTTCCATTAATGATTTTAAGCTGTGGGTTCTGATTGTACTTTTATTCTAGTATCCTACTGCCTTCGCGGGGCTTAACATTTCTCTGTGGTACCCGGACCGCTCTTCGAGCCTGTAGCTCGCGCTGTAAAGAAAACCTCCCAACAAACATACAGCAATACCAGTGGTCCCATTCCAAATTCCCAAGCCAAAACCGATCAAGCCAATGAATCCACACGTACCAATTCCCATCTGGGTACCTGGATTTAAAAGTGACGCCTTATCGTAGAAGTATTCGAAGATAAAGATGATCAGGCATGCGAGGATGATCGTCTTTCCGACTCCCACATATATAAGGAAGTCTAGTGGGTTCTCCAACACTTTGTCCATGCTCCGTGGGTTCTGTAACATAAAGTGGAAAATGTGAAACACAGGAGGCAGTGCAATTCCCAAGTTACAGTACCATCGTCAGGGTTCAGCAGGGTACTGGTTATGGTCAAGAAATTTCTCACTTTCAGGATCGCCTCTTCGATCACTTCAGATGTGTGTCATGTGTCCCTTGGTTCCCTTACGAAAATAATGCCAATTTTAGATCAGTTTTAGACCTATTTTATTTGCTATTTTTTTCCCCAACGTTTTTGTATTTTTTAAATTATTTTTCTGGAATATTTTAAACAAATTTTTTACCTAATTTTAAACCTATCATTTTGAAACAAGAAATAGCAAAACTTAATAGTCCAGAGTGCTGGTCAAAACGTCTGTAAATTAGCTTTAAAAGAGGTTTCGAGTATATGAATGAAAAAAGTTGAAAATAAAATAGGTTGAAAATAGCCTTTAAATTAAATTGACATAAAACAGAGGATAAAATTGGGCCAAATAGGAAAAGACCTTCGTGACAGACTGAAAATATCATAAAACAGGGATAAAATCGTATTAAAATAGACGCCCTGTTTTAAACCTATTTTATCCCTGTCCAGAAAGATCATAAAAGAAATAGCACCACGTGATCCGAAACGATTGACCGGGGCGAAATATTAAGGTTTAGGAACTGGGCAATCCAATACTCACCAATTGTTCAAGTCGTGAAGGCTATGATTCAAGTCGTTCAAGTGGTATGACTCGTACAAGTCGTAAAATAAGGCTTACAATTGGTACGATTGGTTTAAGTGATGAATGTGGTACTTTTCACTGAAATAAAAAAAAAGCACTACTTGGAACTTTGCATGTCATTACTACGATCATCAGTTGAGTAAGTCGCGACGAAAGTTTGGTAACCAGGTTTAAACGTTTAAATCGTGTTGTTGTCAAGGGCAACTGGCTCCGTTTCCAGTGGCAAATTAGATGTTACGTTGACCTTTGATTTCATTTGCCACAAAGCGTGCCAAATTGTAGGGGACAATAATGTTACCATTGGAAACGAGGAAAGTTGTCCTTGGCAACACCGTAATTTTAAGGCCAAAACTTCCTCACCGAAACTCCGTCGCGCTTTACTCAACTGATAATCGTAGTATGGACACTTAGAATATTTCAGTCCAAGTTTAAAGAAGGGACCTTGTCAACTTGCACCACTCGTAAAACTCGTGCAACCGGTGAACTGTATCTCATTATAGACACTTAGAATATTTCACTCAAGTTTAAGGTAGGGGCCTTGTCAACTCGTACGATTCGTGCAACTGGTGAAATTGCATCTCATTATAGACACTTATGATATTCAAGACACGTTTAAGGAAGGGGCCTGGTCAACTCGTACGATTCGTGCAACTGGTGAAATTG
>Ga0126338_10000975_pt1 | contig 17437 bp, 8 predicted proteins | sample OrbCmetagenome_2_FD_92529 | JGI IMG/M metagenome (GOLD analysis project Ga0126338, IMG submission 92529) | Coral microbial communities from Petempiche,Puerto Morelos, Mexico - Orbicella C C metagenome | ecosystem: Host-associated > Invertebrates > Cnidaria > Coral | place: Petempiche,Puerto... | reverse complement strand
TGGTTTTCGCGGAAATTTTTCTTGCGGGACACGGCGGGTAGTCCCGAGCGGGCAAGATAGCTCCATCTTGCCCGCTCGGGTAGCCAATCACAGCGCAGGATTTGATTCATCTTGCCCGCTCACAGAGCTAGCCATATAACAAAATGCAGAATGAATACCTGTAACACTGGAAAAATTGGTTTTATTTGTTACTGACATATAATTATGTGTACATCGGCTTCAATGATGAAAAACAGTAGGTCATTTACTACTATGGTCAAATGGAAAATTAATCTTAAATGTTTCTTACACATTTTGTTTGGCTCATTCTTATTACTCTTCAATGTTCAATGCATGCAAAAGACCTAAATCTTGTAAAATGATCAGCTGTTACATAATTCTCCCCTTGAATTACTGACAATGATCAACATACCAATCCTTTCATCCCAAGCCCATGTAAATTTGAACCCTGAACAACTGTGTGTTTGTGGGCTGAATTTCTAAAACAGTCTTCACTGACAGCTTAGCTTGTATCAGTAGCGTTTGCTAAATGCCATATAGTACATGAAAGTTGAATCATCAAAAGAAAATAAATGTAACTAGTATTTTCTAATCAAAGGCATTAAGCTCCTACAATATGGCAGAAAAAGAAACAGTTCCTTATACCCTTGTTGCTCTTAGTTATTTGGCATTCCACTACTGACAGCTTAGAGTTTGTTTTTTTTAGCAGAAATATTTTTGGTTGTAGTGTCTTCATTTGAAAACTGTATAATTAAGTGGACATGGGGGCATTCCCTGAGCATGTCTACTTAATACAGATTTGACTGCATGATCGTGAAATCACATACACTGCTTATCATTTGGCGTTGAAGCTAAATACTATGCATCATACCAATCCAATTTTCCATGAGAAACCAATCTCTATTTTCAGGCCAGAATAAAGATGATTATTGCCTGATGTGGTACTTACATGTACAAAGGTATTCAATAGACAAATATCTTCCATGTTGCCTAAAATAATACATCACAGATGATGTTAAAATGTGGTAAGAATGTACCACAGATGCATAGCAACATGGAATCTACAGACTACTTGTTTTATATAGTAAAGAAACAAAAAAGGGAATCCATGATGTCATCTGTGGGTCTGTCCTCCAAAGCACCATAAGTGGAAACCAATCAAAATGTGGGAATAATTTGACTTACTCTAATATTCCTGGTTTTAATCCAATGTTCAACATTCCTTGACTAATTCAATACGGTATTTAATATTCCTTGACAATTTAAGCCAGTATCAATATTGTAAAGTATTCACAAATACACTTCAAGCCCTGACAATTAGTATGGTATAAATAACACTTCCCATGGGTCTGAAAATGCCTGTGACTTAATTTTATTGCATTACACATTCTCTTTCTCCTAAAAGCAAAGTAATATACAAATTTCACAACTCGCTAACTATTCTATCAAATTTGTATAAACAAAATAACACTTATACAAAATTAATATTTTGGCATTCTATATGTACGGTGCAACTCATAACTAAAACCCAGATGATCCAAGGAATAAGCCATGAAAAATAATTAATTAAATAATGGATGCTCCCTCAACTGATGGCTAAAATGATCCAGAAATTATATCCGCAAGAACTAAATACAAAAGAAGGTCTAAATTTTGAAATTTACCATTGATAGTTTTTTTTAGTCTGTATTTACTTACCAAGTTATATAGAACAGATGATTTTGGACACCACACTTTATCAGTAAATTAATATACACCGTATCATAAGGAGAACAGTGACCATATTGGAATTTCACTAACAGACTTAGTTAAAGGAGAAAAAGTTTGAATAAATTTAATGAGATTTCCAATAATCATAGTTTATATGGAAGGAGATTTGTTTTCAACCAGCAGGTGATTGCCTTGCACATGCACATTTGAATCATGGCCTTGTAGATTTGACTTGGTGGTTTCTCTTTGAGTAGCATTGCTGCTTTTTTGCCCTCAGTTTGTCCCCACCCACCACCTCTCGGTTCCTGGGAGGTCCTGTGTTCAGATATTAAAGTTCTCTTTGTCATATTTATTCCCCACTGAGAGATCAGTGTGACAGATGCTGGGGGAGGGGGGATCAGCTTGTGGGAGGCTGCCATTGTTACCCCTTTACTCGCATTTTGTCCACATTCACTAGCTCATTGCCTGCATTGCTTCCAATTGGAACCTACTCTCCATTTGAAATATATTGCTTATCAACTTGACTTAGCCCTTCAATTCTAATTGGAATAAGGGGTATCAAAGATCTGAAAAAACAGTCACAGATGTAACCTATTTTGGCCAACAAAATTAAAGCAAAATATTTAATCGCAAATTAGGATAAATATTATTGTCTGATTTGATTTTCTTTATATATAATTAATGACTTGACAAGGAGAGTGTTTTTTTTAACTATATGTTTTAAACAGAAAGCTTACTACATATTTTAATTATGAGGAGCTTTATAGCAGGCATGCTGGAATATAACCAACAGACTTATTTCAGATTCTGTGCTACTCTTGGTAGTCCCTGGGAGTAGCAGAATTCAGTGCCACACTGAATCAATTTATGTACAAAGGACTGGAGACAGATTTCATTGGTCACCTCTGATCTAATGGGTTAACCACCACAATTTCAATCTGAAGAAATGCGTCAAGGAAAATATACATCATTCATTGCCACTGACAATAAAACAGGTCAAAACAAACCTTGTAACATTACTAAGAAAATAAACACCAATTACGTACATCTAAATTTCAGGAAAATATACTGCTGAAACAAGGCATCCTTGACTATGAACCAGAAGTCTGCCAGTGTCAAAAATCACCCTGTTATGTTTCACCCAGTGGTTTAATAAAAGATAATCACATGATGGCAAGTTCTTTGCTTAGTGGAATAAAGCCATTCCCAGCCAGCCATTAAGTATACAACCACAGTATAGCAGGCAGAAAGTTTTTGATGGGTTTTTGATAAGTTGGCTAACGATATACAGTAGTCTGATAGACAGCTACTTATTAAAGCAAAGTCTCATATTTTCAAGCAGGAAAAAGCAGCAGAAATCTGCCTGTTTCTGCCTTCTACAGTACTTGTACTCAAAACCCTGGCATGGATGGCATATCAAAAATAATAATTATTGAAAATTGAAACATTCATGGGGGAATTTTTTCTGGATTTTGGATAAGATAATGATAAAGCTTAGTTTCAAATTCTCATGTATATTCAGCTAAAGGAATTGTTTACAAAACTAAACCCTGCCCAGTATTACAAAGTACCTTCCCCAGTCCCATTTTGGAGCTGCATAAACCTTCTAAGACAAAAAAAGATAAGATTAACACCTTGGTAACAATTTCCCCTTGAACAGAAGCAGCAACTCAAAATTTAAAACATTTTCCATCAGGGAAATATATAGGGATAACTGAGAAATTTTCCAGGGAAATGGCAATTTTTTAATTTAAAACTTTCATTGAAAAATGGTTGAAGCTTTACTTTTATATTGAGATCCATGTTTTGATATGTTTGAAAACTGCAATGTTCATTATAGTTATATGTGCACGCAACTTAAAGGATACAACTCGAAGTCCTCTGTCCATGGGGTTAGTAATCATCAGTCCCCTTGGAACAAAGACACTCTGGTTCTGTTCATTTATATATTCTGCTAGCCTTTTTAGACACTGCAATAGAGCAGAAAAAGTCATTTTTAGGGCTAAATATTGAAGAATAGAATAGTTACTAAACACATACATGAAATAATAGTTACGAAGTAACAATTGTACCATAATAATTGCAAAAAAATTAGGACGATTTCAATTTCGGACAAAAGGTGTCCGAAATTCAAACTGTCTGAAATTTTTAAGTGTCCGAAATTTTAAGCGTCTGAAATATTCACAGTACAGTAAGCTCTTAGTTTCCTTTATGGAGCAAACTCTAGATGAGACACTGCTTGAGATTTGTAACCCCTTGATGTTTTTTTTATATTATTATTTTTTCCACATTTTTATTACTTTTGCTCACACACACACACAAAAAATTTTTTTTGCAAACACATAACTTTCATTAAAACTGTCCTATTAAAATAAGCGTAATACTTTACATGTAAGTAACTTATATTACTACAAAAATACCAACAACAACATAGGTAATTACAGTAACACTAGCACTAGTTACCTTTTATTTTTTTTGCAAATCTTAACATATATTCTAAGTGTTTCAATTTACAGTATTTCCCTTCAGTTATTGTTATTTAACATCTACATAGAGGAAGAGAAATAAGGAGAAGAAGAGGAACTTTGCATTGTAAAACATTAATTAATCTTTTCGATTTTATACTTGTATTTTATTTTATTGATAAAATCAATGATCTGTAGTGGTGGTGAGCTATTTTGGAGCTTACGTTTATAAATATGATAGTGCAAGAAGAGAAGAGTATAATTCAATTTCTTTGTTCGTGTGTTTGATGCAGAGAAAAAGCCAAAGAGAACATCTTCATCATTTAGAATTAAATTAGAGCTATTATTTACATTAAACCATTGTAATACTTCTTGAGTAAAAGATTTTGTGAACTGGCACTCAATAAAGGTATGATCTATGGAGTCTGATTCCCCATAATAAACCCAATTGCTATCTGGTTTGATGTTAAATCGGAACAGTTCCTTCTTTGTGACAACAACTCTGTGAATGAATTTGAAGTGGAATTCTCTTAACTTGTTTTCCTTGAATACTTTTCGAACTGATCTAAATATCTTTCCCCAATTTGCTTTGCCTTCTGTAATAGCTTTGTTCCATTGGGCCTGCATGCTGATCATTATATTTCTAATGAATAATTAGCCAATGGAAGTCTTTTGACTTTGCCTTAAGCAAATTTATATTTACATTTTCAGTTAGAGGGAAGGATTCGGGGTCCTCATGACTAATACTTTCAGATGTTAAACCCTTGAATTTTACTTTTGTCAGGAGGTGACCTGGAATAGCAGAAAAAACTTGCTAATAGTGAAGGAAGGAAGTTTTCTTCCACGAATATTTGTGCTGAGAGACTGGAAAGGGGAGGACTTCACAGTTCTCATCTAAATCCCTTGACACAAATTGTGTTATTTTCTTGTCCATGAATCTGTGAAACCATGAGGGTGCAGTAAAAGTATAATTTTCACAGATGCTGCTTCAGTCTAGTTTGTGCTTTGTAGGCAGAAACTTATTTTAGCTATGTTTGAACAGAGTCTCCGAAATTTTTGTCTGACATAAGATAAAAAGTGTCTGAAAAAACAACTGAAATTAAACCTCCAAAATTCTTTGTATGTAATGTATTAGGTCAAGGGTCACAGGGCTGTCATTATGTTGAGTCGCCTGTACCCTTGTTCTCCACACTGTAGCAAACTTGTTACCAGTACTCTGTGGGTGAATTCTTTCAACAACAGGCAATTTCACTTGTAACATCAAGGGAAAATCAAGCATACTCAGCTGTAACAGGTGTTAAGGGTTACAGCTCTTAATGACAGCCCTGAAGGGATATACATGTATGTAGCCTGCGAACGCAGACATATTTCCCGCTGTCGCTTGTCTCCACCGAAAATTACATCTGCCAACCCGAGACAGGAAACAATTTCTGTCACATAGGAATTTTAAGCCAATCACAGTTTAGCTCAAGTAGCCCCAGAACTAATGCGAAGTATTCGTTGCGAGGAGCACTTGAGTTTCATTCTATCATGGAATCTGATTGGTCACAGAGAAACAAAAGTCATTATGTCACAGAAATAATTTCCTGGCTTGGGTTTGCAGATGTTGTTTTCGGCAGAGACAAGTGACAACCGGAAATATGTCTGCGTTCGCAGGCTAGGATATATGGGTCGCCATTTGTAAATTTATTATTTAGACCGAATTCATGCCATTTTCCTCTTTCTAGATAATTGAAAATGTCAGAAAATTTGTTATAAATAAGACACAAGAACTTGTCCGTTGATATGTAAATAATTATACTAGGTACATCCTGATTTATAAATAATCTTTTACAATAGAGTTATTATATATAAACAATAAACTAAACAACTTCAATTATTTATAAATCAGGCCATCTCTAAAATAGTTATTTATTTATAAATAATGAACTTCACTGCGTGTGTAAATTCATTATTTACAAATAGTGCAGTTTCCTCTCGTGGAGTGTAAATTTATTAATTATAAATAATGAACTTCACTGAGTGAGTAAATTCATTACTTAGAAATAAGGAAGTTTCATCTCACCGAGTGTAAACTTAAAACATTGACGTCAGTTTTAATGCGTCTGTCCTCTTATTGATGATAAATTGCGTCATAACATTGTCAAAGTGACTGCGGAACCACTCGGTGACAGCTACTTTGTTAATGTTATGATGAAATTCATAATCAATAACAGGCCAGACATGTGAAAAACTGACGTCAATTTTTTAAACTGAAATGTACTGGCCCACTGGGCAACTGGATTTCAGATTTTTTTTCCTGCCCTGTTTTAGGCCATTAGAGGAAGTACCCCCGCCCCCTTCCTGAGGTAACACAAGGATTTTAAATAATGAAGAGGGGTCGTTTGTTACCCATAACCTTGAAGACCTGGTATTCGTATTTCACGCGTGGCTAATTTTTGTAATAATTTTTCTCAAACTTACCCAAAGTGGATAGAGAGAATCATAAAGGCAAAATGCAGACAACTGAATAATTAAAAATTGAACAATAGAGTGTGTTCATTGTCACCCCCCAAAAAATAAAAAAACTGTTTAGTGGATAAGGTCAAGAAATTGTGATATTATAGATGATAAATAAAGAAGACAGTTCTCCAAGTTTAGGGTGTATGCATTGTCCCAAAGTTGAGACATTTGTCGAAATGTTCCGCATAAAATTATAGCGCCTAGTATGGAGCCATCATGTTGGTGGACCTCCTTAGTCCTCCAATATAGCAGCCAGAAAATAGTGTAAACATCTGGAGCTTACTTAAGTGGTTTCACAGTGAACTTTGACAATGTCATGACAAAATTTATCATCAATAAGAGGACAGACACAAAAAAACTGATATCTATTTGTTTTTTACAATAACAAGACCCCAAAATGGTCAAATGCCAGGAATAAATGAGGGGAAAGGACACCGTAAACTTGCCGTAAACAAAGATAAGTGAATTTTATTCAAAATGGTGTGAACATTGTCAATAGCTTTTCTCACTTTTTGATTAGCTACATAAAAAAGTCTATAAAATCTCATTGGTTAAAAAGTTGACAGTTTGACAGCTGAAAGTTGAACTTGAAAGCTTGCATAAATTAAAATTTTATCAGTCTGTACTCTTATTTATGATAAAAATGAGCCAATCAGTGTGCGATAAATTAGACAGTTATGGTAAAATTATTATTTATATATAATGAACTTCACTGAGTGTGTAAATTCATCATTTAGTTGTGAAATTTAAGCCTGAAAAAAAATTCAGGCCTGAACGGGACTCGAACCCATGACCTCTGCGATAACAGTGCAGTCCTCTACCTACTGAGCTATCAAGCCAACTGGGAGCTGGTCACATTGTTAGTTTGTAATATAACCGTAGATGATTAAGAATACAAGTGAACATATGAAAGATCATATATTTGAACTGCAGGGAAAGATATGAAGACATGATTGATCATTGCAGTTACAAACACAACTTAAGCAGCTGTGAAATTTAAGCCTGAGAAAAAAAAACTCAGGCCCGAAAGGGAAATCTTTGAACCCATGGTCTCTGTGATAGTGGTGCAGTGCTCTACCAACTGAGCTATCAAGCCATCTGGGAACTGGTCAAAACTAACAATGAATTAAATATGTTGATCTTACCTTGTTATACTGAGTCTGCATACACATGAAAATCAGATAAGCTGTGACACAACCCAAGCAGCCTTCAAGATATGTGCGAGGACCAACTCTCTCAGCTTCATCAAAGATTCCATTGATGTGGTTTACTGTTTGCTCAAACTGACTACGCTCAAGCTTAAACAACAAATACATATCTTAGATCAGAGTTGATCCTTTAGAAATTACATGCTTCAGTAGCTTGCGAGTTCAACCAAAATGTATAATCAATCTGCAGTCAACTATGTTAGTGGATGTCACAGGTTCAGAGTAATGAAGTTTACTTAAACAAAATTCATCCAAAGGTTATGATTTTGATTTCAAACTAATTTGCTTGCTTGTTTTTTTGTCATGCTCAGGTGGTTGTCATCATGATTATACATGTAACTAGTAGCTGACATAGCAGTGTTGATCCAAACATTAAACTGGTTTTTGAACTTGTTAGTGCTACTGTAATTCTTCAAAATCATACAGCAAATGTTGTAGTTCATTATTGCCCTAAAATATTGTTTCAAGGTTCAAGATTACAACAGAATTCTCCTAACTTGATTTTTTAAACACCACTCCCAGAATATACCTATATCCATTCTATGGAAGGTCACTGAGAAGGAGTTGGATATTTGCAAGCATGGCTGAGGGGTTGAGCAAAGCTCTGCCATTAAACAACTACTGACCAACCAGTGGACAGAATGAGACTTGCATCTACCACTTCCACACTTCAGGTCTGACCAAACCACTCCACCATGCTTGCATCATAGTGCAAGGCTCTCATTTGTGACAATCAAAGGGTTAATAGCTAACAAATGTAAAGGTAATCAAGTGTTTCCATGTTCACTGTCTTTGTTACAATTAAAAATGAAAACAATGAACTAACAGAATAAATTATAGGAGAGAAAGCATTTCTTATTCTAAGGGCACATTCTATACAAGAAAAAAAATTCAGATTGAATTTCCAAAAATATCCTTTGAAAAGTTGAACAGCATTTTCCAGTTTCCCGAAAAGAGGATGACTTTGCAAAGTATATCAAAATTTCGTTCCGGGAATATCTGTCCCATTTGACTTTCCTCCTGAATTTTCTGGAATTTTCGGTTGAATGGTTCTCTTTCCATTGGTCCCTGTTTCCATATTTTTTTGTTTTAATGGAAAGCTCCCTCAATTTTTCTTTCTTAAAAGACTCTTTCAGAAGATCACTGTTTACATAAGTGGGTAAACATACATGTAATCTAGCCAGGTTCATACATATAAACCATTGGCTTTAAAATTAAACCTTGTTTTCCTTACAAAGTTTCAAGAGAACGACCTTAACACAGAGAAAACGTGTTCTCAATTAGCTTTGGATACAAAACAGTTGTACTCTCGGCCTGGATTTAACATTAAAATCCCAAAACGAATGATCGATTGTAAAAATTATTGCAAAGGCGCGCGATCGATCGATCGATCAATAGTTTTGCAGACAATCATTAAAAAATACCGTACCAAGAGGAACCCTATCTCTTGGCCACGATTTTTTGTTACGAACAAACGCTATAGCGGAAAAGGAATTGATAAAACCCACCTTTCCTTCTAATTCGGGTGGGAACTTGTTTTGAAAGCGACACGCGGTTCCACGCGAGTAATCCCTTTGGACGAAAACTTTGACATTTCGTCTCGAAGCATCATCACTCTGAACCTAGAAAGTATAAATAAACCATTCGTTTGGACAAGAAATAACACAAATAACTCTTACAACGGAGGATGTTATTCCTTTCAAATATTCGGGGCCAAAACAGATAAAGGAACGGTAATAAAGGTCACAGCCCAACCTGCGCGGCCGCCATATTGACTGCTTCTTGTCGACTGAGAACAACTCAGTTCCCAGATCTCTCGCAGCCAAAGCGATCCGCCGGCTCATTTTGTCCAAAAGGAAGCTGATCTCAGTTCAAATGTATGTTCAACAACTTATTGACTGTATTGATTCGCCTTGCCGTGGAGGAAGGATGATCTAAACAGCCATGCAAGTCCTCAAGGATAAACTTCACCGTGAGCAAAGTCCATTTTCTTGTTTACACCATTTTTTGAGTTCTATAGTGAATTATGTGTTCAATGCTACTGTTGTTTACTTTTCAGCAGGTCAAGAGCTCCGCTTTGTTACTGCTAATAAATTCACAGTCGAATTCGCTTGACACTCATAAATGGGGAGAACCAATTAAAGCGATACAACGATTTTCTTTTCAGTAGATAGGAACTAAAAGGGAGCTGAACTTGTAGAGAATGCGATCAAAATTCACAACCCGTGAAACTTACGCGCGATCAAGAATCTTACATACATGTTGGTATCATAACACCCGTTGGATAACGTACTTGTAAAACAAGATATTTTATACAGAAACTCTAATTTTAATACGGCAAGCTTTCTTTACATTGTATTTTATTAGTGGTGAATTTCCCTGAGACGTGGCAGTCTAAACAATCCGGCTGCACGCTGCAACTTGAAAGACTTCAGATGATGCCATACATCACGAAACAAATAAATCATTGATTTTATCCATGCCGCTATTTATAAATTATGTAAAGAAAGATATCCAGTAGTGATTGCAGCATGTAGCTGTGCATTTCGATTAAAACCCCCAAATTTTGTCAAGCGTTTAGCGACTGCGTGTTTGTTTAGGCGCAATGTTGCGTAAAACGAAGAACCATAAATTTTATCGAGTCGGAATACGAAGCAAATCGTGATTGCGAAATAGACAACCATCGGCAGATGGTAAACTTATCCACGTTTACTGTTCTGATTAAAAGCTTGGGTAAACGGTAAAGTCTTTCGTTTCGTAAGTAGCGAAAAGCAGATTTGGGATCTAAAAACATAATATTTGTTTTTTCAATGAAATATTCACCAAGTTTTTCAACGACATACCCATAGGAAGGACGCAGGATTAACTCAATCAAATCAATCAACGAAACTCATCGCGAAACACGTTTGTGCGAAATTTGACACGGTCGTAACATGCATTGCAAAGATCGGGGTGATAATGCTATTCATTCTTTATGTCAATCATTAACAGAATAGCACTCAGCAAACTTTATTGTTTTCTTGATTCTTCTAATGAAGCGTAGCGACAGTAAGTGATAAAATGTTTACAACTTCTCGGCAGTGTTGTGTAAGTTGTACAACTTAAACCCAGTTCTTCCTTTGTTTGCATTAAAGTATCACAGATCTTACAGATTCAAAAGAGAATTATTTCTGCCCGTTCGTTTTAACTTTATAACCTAGTTTACGAGAACTTCAAAATGATGAAATTCACAAAGATAGCTTAAGATGGACTGAATGGAATTCACATCATATAAAAGGTTGTTACAGTAATGTTGTAGGAAAAATTCAACGCAATGTTAGTCATTAGACTATTATAAATGTATAGTCGTTTCCGTCAAGAAAACAACACGTGTTTGCTTTCCTGAACGACGATGGAAAAGGTGACAATTTAATACAAGGGAGGTTGAAATATCCGGGAATGAAAAAGACAAATTGCCTTCATCTCGTGTGTTGTTCGTTATTTCAAAGCCGCTTGTCGCTGCATTTAAATTAATCAGAAACATTGATCAAGTACACTGTATGCTGTAAACAGTAAAGGAGATTTCGGAACTCATACGTTAACGACCGTATATTTGCATGATTGCATATAGCGAGCATTTTCAGTAAAACACAAGTAATATTTATTCTTTTATTGTTAGTCCAGTACAATCGAGAAACTGTTCAAATATCAAAACTGCGTTCATTGAAAACAAAACAAAGCGTGTAACTGTAAATCTGAAAAAGAGCAGCTTTGTTTAATGAGATGATAGAATTTTTGATCAGCTCGAATGCAAAACACTCAGTGAGGTCTACATAATGTATGCAGATCATACTGATACAGGCTTCAGAACAAAAAGAGTTGTAGAAAAGTGCAAGTTTGCGGCGCTACGGTCTAATACTAACTCGTATACCATACACCGTTAATTAATTGTAAAACATTGTGGCCCACAGCGCTTATAAAATGGATAATAAGATACTACTATTTCGCTGTTTTAATTGTTGAGGTCTTAGGTTTAATTGTAAAGAAAGCCGGGGGATTTTTAAATTTCTTTCTTAAAAAAATACAATAGGAAAGATCGTTTTTCATCGTTACTCTCGGAATTTTCCTCGTTCCATTTTCCCCGACCGCGGTAATCTCTTTTAAACCCTTCTTTTCCCGATCGATTCAATTGATTTGTCATTTTCTATAATCGTTTGTTCTCTTGCAGATATAGGGCATCATCATAGTGTAAAACATAGTCACAGCGACAAGCGAGATGGTTCCAAACACAAAGAAAAAGATGAAAAGCGAAAAGGTGAACACTTTATTTTCCGTACGTTATATGTATCAGTGTGTTACAGAAACACGCTGCTTGCAGCTTATTGAGTGACCAAATAAAAAAGGATCATTTTTTCTCGGTAGTCGAGCATTTTTGACGAAATCCAGGACTAAAAGAAGTGCTAGATTTGTTCTAGTCAACAATAAAATTAGATTCATCGTTAAAAGAGGTTAAAAGATTAACAAGCTCTATCCTGTATATAAGAACGCTAAAATGTATTTTTGGGTTGTGGTTACTCAGTAACCGAAAATGCTTTTAATTTTGGGAGAACTTTTTGTCGTTAACACTAATTTACATGTCGTCTTTGTTCTTATCAAAGGCTAAATCTCTCTAGGCGGTTAGTTTAAATCAACTTCACGTTGACAAAATAGGCGTTCTTTTCTCCCTCGCGAAAAAAAGAACACTGACCCAACCATTCGTCGAAAATGAAGGTAAATCTTTGATACCTGATTGCCTACATGCAGACGTCTTCTGATTTCTTTGTTTCGTTTATTTCACGTTAGTGATTATATATCCAATAATTTCAGCGCGAAAAACACTTCACGCGAGCGGTTGAACTTTGACGTCCATAAGTTGTTCCTTTTTTCGAGGTTAATATGCATTAGTGTATCTTATTATTTTTCAAATTGGGATATTAACAAGAGATTTTCGGAAATGAAAATGAGATAGAAATTTACCTTTTTCGTTTTCTGATTTCTCAGAAAATAAGCAGTGTATGATTAGGGTTGTTTGCTGTTTATATTCTTGTCTTTTTTGCGTCGCATTTGGACTGGCCACTAAAATCAATTGGAATTGTAGAGAATCATAGCCGGTATATTTTGGGCGGAAGGGTTCACGAGACATCGAATTTCCTTTGCAGAAGCTAACGATGTCTTAGTCACAACAAGAAAAGTTCTTTTAGAATGCTCCACAACGTGGGAAATTTGAAGCTTGGCGGCATGAAGAGCTGTTCTGCCATATTTGGAAATTATGTCCAAATCTGGAGAATACATATTTTCTTCATTTTGACGTCACACGTTCACCTTGAACGGCATCCATGTTGGATTTCCTTCGGTAACACCTATGTGAGGTTGCAATCTAGGGCCATCCTGGCCTTATAATTCAATTTAACGTTTTCATAGTGAAAAATATACTTCTAGGATATCTATGTATTGTTGTTTGGATATATTTTGCCATTAAATGCGATGGCAAGTAAGTATCTGCGAGTGTGAAAATACGAAACTCTTCTCCGTCTCATAGTATCGTAGTACCGGAGAGATTTTCATTGGGATATTTTCTGTCTGCAGAAGATGGAGGAGAAGTGCAATGGTGCTTTTCACAGGTAAAAGGGACACTAGATGAGGACCTCACTGAAGGTAAAATTTTAAAATTCTTTAAGTCTTCAGGCAATTTACCGTAAATTATAAGCTAACAGAGGTTACGCTAATTGAAGCCGTTCTCATGTACAGATTTAGTTTTAAGCTTAAATTTGTTCATTTTGGATCATTTTACCTAGGACGTGGTTATAGTTATTGACATCTTTCTGATTTTCAGCTGATATAGTCTCTACTGTCGAATTTAACCATGATGGCGAGCTTCTTGCAACCGGCGACAAGGGAGGACGGATTGTGATCTTTCAGAAAGAAGAGGCGGTGAGTGGAACCAACGGTCATTTCTTGAAATTTCTCGAGGCGCTAATGAATATGGCATCTAATAGATTATTTGCATGATGTTTATTACAGCCGAAAGGATCTCAACATTATGGCGAGTACAACGTTTACAGCACTTTTCAAAGTCACGAACCGGAGTTCGATTATTTAAAGAGTTTGGAGATCGAAGAGAAGATAAATAAGATCAAATGGTTAAAGCGACGAAATGCATCGCACTTTTTGCTTTCTACCAATGGTGAGTTCATTAGTTAATTGTCTTACTTAACCCTTAAAAAATGCCCGTTTAAAACACGGTACGTAAAACGTTTTGATAAAATGATGTACGATCAAAAGTTTATAGATCTGTTTAGTATGTGTGACGATTGTCGTAGTTTCGGTTCTTATATTGTGTCTTGGCACAGACAATCGTTTTCTTTACGACTTCACTACGTGGGGTAAATGTTTTCTAGTTGTATCAAGATCTGACAGTGTTTACAATTGAATTGTGTTGAATTTCAATAGAATTATCACCTAAACTATTTGTATCTTCACTGTACCAAGAAACCTGTCAACACCTGTGAACCATCTACCCTGCAAAACATTTGTACAAGAGTCTTTTTGAATGATGACAGAATGAGTCAAGGAGCCTTACACATACTCCTTGCTTATGGCTTGAGACTAATGGTAATGATGTTCACACTTTTGGTTAGTGCAAGTATGAAGCAATATATGCAAGCACAATCCTTGAGATACACATGATAATCACCATTGCACGATGGGTGTCCAATATATCTCAGGGATCTGACAGCAAGTTTTGTTTATGATTGTATCATGCCGGTAAAACCAGCACAGTGGAAAAGAAAAATTTTCATTTTTCGTGTGATTGTTCTTATGCCACTTTGGCTCACATCTGGGCTTTTTGTATGTCTGCTTGTGAGTGTGAACTACATGAAGGAGTTGTGGGTATTAGTAGAGCTCATATTAATTTATAAAGCTAAACCACGGACTAAGAGTCTGACTTTTCACTGTGGCATGTCACTGTATGTTGTTTTTCATTACCACTCAGGTTCAAATGTTATGATGTCATTTCCATTTATCATTTCAATATTGCTGTGTCATTCTTCCCAGCACTTTCAGTGTGCTTGGTCATGTTTACATTTTGTTACTTGTTGCAATTTGGTAGTGTCATTAAAGTTAGAGTTGGAAATCAATTTCTTCCTGCAGGAGCCAACTGCCAACTAACAAAAAGAGCAATTCTGATTGGAATTAACTAAGACTCAGGCTCAGTCTCTTCAAGCACAGATACTGAAGAAGGCAGCATTTTTTGACTGACTAGTTTTGATTCCATAACACAAGATCACACGGCATTGACCAATTTAATACTTAATAATCATCTTTTACCAATAATTTTTTTTGATATATTTTTCAAGTGTTCATCTATGTGTGTTATATGTGATCTTTTTTTCTTATTTTTTGCAACAATTCAGCTATGTTAATCAGTTTTTTAAACCTTTTTTCTTTTTTTTGTTTAGTAAGGTAATTTCATACTCAATGTCATGTGTAACAATTTAGTGCTATTTGTTTATGAAAGACATCATTTGATTTTCTCTTTCTTTCAGATAAAACTGTGAAATTATGGAAAATTTCTGAAAGGTGCTATGCTCCATCGAACTTCAACCTTCGCGATGACCAAGGGGTACCAAGAAATCCTGAAGATGTAACAACATTACGTGTTCCTGTGTTTAAACCCTCTGAACTAGTTGTAGAGGCTAGCCCTAGAAGAGTGTATGCAAATGCACACACATACCATATCAATTCTATATCCTTAAATAGTGATGACGAAACATACTTGTCAGCAGATGATTTGAGGATAAACTTGTGGCATCTTGGGATCAATGATCAGAGTTACAGTATCCTTTTTGCATTATCCAGAATAATGATTTTAGAAAAGACATCTATATATAAGAAATTTGTTTACAGAGTTAAGATTTCTTGCTGAGTAATACATGGCTAATACTTATAACTTCGCCCCTTGAAGCTCCTTTTAATATCACCTTTCCTTAATTTCAGCATATTTCTCATTACATAATTTCAAACTCATAATATGGCACTTGTTAGACAAATGTCAGGATAAAAGTTAATGAATATTTCCCTTGTGTGATCAATGGTAGGTTCAAAGCACATGATTTGTCTCATTACATGAAGATGTAGTGAGGATTTCTGGTAACCTATCTTAAGATGGCTTACTACAGTTTTTCTGAGACTCGGTAGCATGCACTATGATTGAATGCTAGAAGTCAGTATTAGTCGAGCAGACAAAAATGACGCAAGTACATCTAAGAAGAAACAAACACAAGTTCAGCATTTATTTATTGCATTGTTAGTGCAGATTTAAGCTTAACTGTGTGATCAGATATTGTTGATATAAAACCAGCCAATATGGAGGAACTAACAGAAGTGATCACTGCTGCTGAGTTCCACCCTATAGAATGCAGTACATTTGCGTACAGTAGCAGTAAAGGAACTGTTAGGCTTTGTGACATGAGGCAATCAGCTTTATGTGACAGGCATTCTAAAAGTAAGTTCTAACACTACAGTAGACATCCATTATCCGTCCTTGTTGTGCCATCTAAGGCTTCCTAGTAGTAGGTGTCTGTTACTAAAGATGTGTACGAGTTCTGATTTTAGGTTTAGCTGAGAAAAGTCATCTTTCCACTAAGAAAGCTTTCAGGACAAGAAATACTTTCCAGTGGTTACCTTCAAAAACCAAAAAAAAGAAAAAAAAAACAACCTATTCTTGTACTTGGAAGATGACATTTCCTCAATATCTATCAACTGTTGAAAAATTGATATTTAAGATAGCGTTTCTCGGCTTTGCATAACTGTCTTGAATTCTCCCAACTCCCCATTGTGTTTAGATGAGGCTATGTCAACACAGAAACAGTCCTCTCTTGCTTAAGTCTCACATTGAAGTTTAGTGAATACTGACCAAAATAATGTCACATTGTGTCCTCTACAAAGAGTCTGTTTCTTTGCATGCCTGATCATTGAGTTTAGATGTCACAGGGTCCGAAATTGCGCCTTCCTGGTCGCCAATGCAACTAAAAATTTTGCACTGGTGACCAGAATTTCGCAGCTGGTCGCCAGTGGGCGGTTAACTATTTCAAGCCACGATAATTACACAAACTTAGATTTTCAGCCAAATCGATTAAAATAAAATTCAAAGCCGCCTGCCAATTGGTCACTTACTTTTTACCTTCCCGCTGCTTTCGAAGTATAAAACCGAGTTTCCTGTTATTATAACTCTACCACAAGGTTCCACAGCTACAATCAGTGCAAAGCTTCGTCGCCATGTTTTTCCAACGGTTTCCCATAACATACGTATTGCAGGCACAGAAGGCCACATGCGTTCTTTCGCCAGGAATATTTATTCAGGCGATGTGGTGTCCAAAGACTGATGTCCTGAACTCTTTCCGTAATTTGTTACAAAGTGGAGACGGAACATCCGCGAAGAAATTAGTGGAAGATTTCGATATTCAACATGGCGATCCATCGATCGTCTTGACAGAACGCGAAAGGAAAGATCGTTTTGCACATAGAGCAAAG